>CAEZTS010000001.1_pt1 | contig 26182 bp, 20 predicted proteins | sample 7264281 | NCBI WGS metagenome assembly CAEZTS01 (sample SAMEA6813810, study PRJEB35770) | freshwater metagenome | biome: Freshwater; feature: Freshwater reservoir; material: water | place: Czech Republic | collected 2017-08-18 | depth 0.5m m
CCCATGATGGACGTGGGGATGATGACCGCGACCGAGGTTCCCTTGGCCACCACGTTCAATTCGCTGAAGAACACGATCATCGCCGGCACCATCACCACGCCGCCACCGATGCCGAGAAGTCCGGCGAGGGTGCCGGTCGCCAGGCCGATGAACACGAGGGCGATCGCGGTGACCGCCGTGATGGCATCGCGACCGTCGGCGGTCATGGGTATGAACAGTCGAATCGCGGTGGCGATCAACATGGCCGCGAACAGATAGCCGAGCACCTTGCGGGGCAGGACGTGAATCCATTTGGTACCGAGGATCGCGCCCGCGAGAGCACCGATGACGAGCCACAGCGCCATCGGCCAGTCGACGTTGTCGTGACTCCAGTAGGTGACGAGGCTCGCCACCGAGATGGGCAACACCGCGCCGAGCGACGTGCCGTTGGCCAGGCGTTGGTCGAAACGCAACATCAGCACCAGCGCGGGCACGACGAGGATTCCGCCACCCACTCCGAACATTCCCGAGAGCAAACCGGCACCCACACCGATGGCGACGACGCGCCCGATGGAGTACTCGGAATTGGCGGTCGTCATGAAACTGTTCTAGCCGATCAGGCCAGAACGAAACCGGACACGCGTCGACGATGGAAGTTCGCGTCTCCGTACGAACGCATCAGAGCCCAGGCCTTCTTCATCCACAGTTGGAGGTCGGCCTCCCACGTGTATCCGATGCCGCCGTGCACCTGCATGGTGCTGCGACTGGTGCGGTAGGCCGCCTCGCTGGCGAGCGCCTTGGCCATGCTGATGTCGCGAACCGACGTGTCGGCTCCGGTGGACGCCGAGAACGCCGCGCGATACGTCGGTGCCTTGGCGAACTCCACCTTCAACAAGGCGTCGGACATGAGATGCTTCACCGCTTGGAACGAACCGATCGGCTTGCCGAACTGCTCGCGCACGCGGGCGTACTCGGCCGCGATCTCGATCATCCGCTCGGAGAGTCCGATGAGGTAGGCCGCCGAGGCCAGAGCCATGGCATCGAACGGATCGAGTCCACCCACGTTCGCGTCGGCGTTCGTCCGGTCGCCGCCGGTGACCGTGAACAGTCGGCGGCCTCCGTCCATGCCGTGCGCGTCGGTCGCGTCGAACGACTCCAGAACGTGGTCCTTTCGCACGATCACGTCGGCCACACCGGCGTGCGCCACGTACGGCGAGTCGTCCACCCACAGCGTTGCGACCGAGTCACCCGCGATCAGCGGCGCACCGAACCGCGTCGAGGCCAGAGCCGGAACGGCGACCGCCATGTGCTCGAGGACCGGTCCGGGCACGGCGGCGCGTCCGAGTTCCTGGAAGAGCAGGATGGCGTCCACGAAGGATCCACCCATGCCGCCGGCGGATTCGGGGGCCAGCATCGACAGCACGCCCATGCCCGACAGGTGCGACCAGAGTTCGGGGGAGTGGCCGGTGCCGTTCTCCCACACCTCCCTCACGACAGAGGCGGGGCACTCGTTGGCGAGCAGTTCGCGCAATCCCTCGGCGAAGAGTCGTTGGTCGTCGGTGAAGGAGAACTTCATGGCTCACATTCCCTTCGGGAGTTGCAGAACGCGGTCGGCGATGATGTTGCGCTGGATCTCGTTGGTGCCGGCGTAGATCGGACCGCTCAGCGAGAAGAGGAAACCGTCCACCCAGCGTTCGAGGGGGCCCTCCATGCGCTCGGCCTCCGGTCCGATGATCTGCAGGGCGATCTCGTGGATGCGCACGTCCATCTCGCTCCAGAAGATCTTGTTCAGACTGGCTTCGGCGCCGATGGGGCGACCCTCCAGCATTCCGGTGACGGTCTGATACGTGTGCAGACGGTAGCCCTCGGCCTGCATCCAGACGTCGGTGACGGCGTCGGCGAGCGCGGTGTCGGACTTGTCGCCCAGTCGCTGCCACAACGCGACGAGCCGGTTGACGGCCTCGCTGAAGCGGGCCGGACTGCGCAGACTCACACCGCGTTCGAAGCCCGCGGTGGCCATGGCGACGCCCCAACCCTTGTCGACCTCGCCCAGGGTGTTCTCGACCGGCACGCGCACGTCGTCGAAGAAGATCTCGGCGAAACCGGTGTCACCATCGAGTTGGGCGATCGGACGCACCGTGATGCCGGGCAGATTCAGGGGGCACAGGATGAACGTGAGACCACGATGGCGCTCGGCCTCGGGGTCGGTGCGGAAGATGCCGAAGCACCAGTCGGCCCACACGGCTCGGCTGGCCCAGATCTTCTGGCCGTTCAGGATCCAGTCGTCGCCGTCGCGCAGGGCCTTGCTCTTGATGCCCGCCAGATCGCTGCCGGCGTTGGGCTCGCTCCACGCCTGACCCCAGACGATCTCGGACGACGCCATCGTGGGAAGGAACTTCTCCTTCTGCGCGTCGGTGCCCACTTCCATGATGGTGGGGCCGAGTAGGAAGATGCCGTTCTGGTTCACACGACCGGGCGCACCGGCGCGGTAGTACTCCTCCTCGAAGATGAGCCACTTGATGTAGTCGGCCCCGCGGCCGCCGTACTGCTCGGGCCACGACACGGCCGACCAGCGACCGTCGTACAACTTCTTCTCCCACTGACGGTGCAAGGCGAAGCCCTCGGCGGTGTCGAAGCTGGGCAGCGGTTCGGAGGGGACGTTGGCTTCCAGCCAGGTGCGAGCTTCGAGGCGGAAGGCGATCTCGTCGGCGGTTTCGCGCAGATCCATAAGCAGGAAACCCTAGTCGCCACCCCCGGGAAATCTGACGCTGTGTCAGAAAAGGACGAACCGGCACAGGGCGTCGCGGTGGCCGGAAGTAATCTCGCCGTCGTGGGGGACACATCGGGCGTGGGACCGTCGCGCATCGACGCCCTGGACGGCCTGCGCGCCGTGGCGGTGGTGGCCGTGTTGTTGTTCCACCTCGATCTGGCGTGGATGCCCGGTGGCTTTCTCGGCGTTTCGCTGTTCTTCACGCTGTCGGGGTTCTTGATCACCCGGTTGCTCCTGGACGAGGTCGATCGCACCGGCCGGGTGGCGTTGCGAACGTTCTGGGCTCGTCGCTTGCGCCGTCTGTCACCGGCGGCCCTCGTCGTGTTGGCCGTGGTCGCGATCATGTCGCTGTGGGGGGTGTTCGAAGGCGCCCGGTTGCGCGGGGATTTGGGTGCATCCCTGGGCTACGTGGCCAACTGGCGATTCGCCACCGCGCAGTCCACCTACGCGGAACTCTTCACGTCGACACCGTCGCCCGTGATCCACTTCTGGAGCCTCGCGATCGAGGAGCAGTTCTATCTGTTCTTCCCCGTTCTCTTCGTCGTCTTGTCGAGAAGGCGCGCATTGTTGTTGCCCGGCTTGTCGGTGCTGACCGTCGCCAGCGTCGTGGCGTCGTTGTTCACGGATTCGCGGAACCTCGGCTACTACGGCACGCACGTGCGGGCCGCCGAGCTGCTGATCGGATGCGTGCTCGCGGTGATCATCGCTCGTCGGGAACCCTCAGAGCGACGACTCGTGGCGTCGACGGCCGGTGGGGTGGCGCTCGCCGTGCTGCTGGTGGCGATGGCGGTGGTGTCGCCGTCGGATGCGTGGCTGTATCGCGGCGGACTGGCCGCGGTGGCGTTGGTCTCGGCCGCGGTCGTTCTCGGAGTATCCCGGGGTGGTCCGATCGCCTGGTTGTTCGCCCGTCGCCCGATGGTGATGCTGGGCCGCGCGAGCTACTCCGTCTATCTCGTCCACTGGCCGGTGATCGTGGCCATGACCCCGGATCGCATGGGTTTCGACGGATGGCCCCTCGACGTGGTCCGGATCGTCACGAGCGTGCTTCTCGGGTTCGTCTCGTACGGGATCGTCGAGAATCCGATCCGCACCCGCCGCCTCCTGAAGCGCACCGTGGTGGGTGCCTCGGCGCTGACCGTGTCGATGGCGGCCGTCGCGACGTTGACGATCCTCGTCGACTCCCCGCCCTCGATGGTTCTCGCCGGTCTCGACGCACCCGAAGAGGTGGTCGACTTCGCGGTCGAGGATCCCGCCGGCGTTTCCAACGCGTCGACGACAGCGCCGATGTCGTTGCCGCGGGTGTTGGTGGTCGGATCGCAGTTGCGAACGGGAGTCGACATCGCGCGTTCGAACGTGGTCGCCGATGTCGTGGACGACAGCCGTCCCGGCTGCGCGTTCCGCGTCGACCCGATCGACGATTGTCCCACGATCTCCGACGTCGTGACGGGCGTGTCGACGAATCCACCCGACGTGATCATCATCGGGGTGGGATTGATCGAACGACGCGTCGTCCGTGAACGGGTGGAGGCCCTCGAGTCCACCACCTCGTTCGATCCGGTCGCGACACCGATCGTGGAAGCGGGCACCGCGGTGGAGGAGATGTTGCGTCCGTTCGCGGGTCGACCGACGATCGTGGTGGACTACGGGAAGCAGGATGGTTTCCGCGGCGCGTTGGAGGATTTCGATCTGCGTTCGGACTCGACCGTGATGGTGGTCGGCGGAGAACCGGATCGGTTGGGTGCGGCGATCGACGAGATCGTGTCCGACGCGCGGGCCGATCTGGCCCGGGTCATGGTGATCGGGGACTCGTCGTCGTTCGGCGTCGCGCAGGCGCTGCACAACGTGGCCGCCGATCGCTTCGAGGTGGTGTGGGCCGGCGGACGCAACTGTCCGTTGGTGGAAGTGGAGCGCATCCAGTGGTGGCCCGACATGGACTTCGACATGGATTACTGCCCCACCTTCGACGGCGTGTGGCGCGACATGATCGCCGAGTTCGAGCCTCATCTGGTGCTGGAGATCGCATCGGTACCCGAACAAGCGGCGCAGAGATATCCGGGCGATCCGAATTGGTACACGATCGTGGACGAGCAGTACCTGACGCGCCACGAGGAGGTGATGACGTCGTTGATGGCGGCCGTCGAGGCGGCGGGCGCCACGCTCGTGATGTTCGACAGCCCGTACGTGCACGGCGGCGGTCTCGGCGGAGCGGCCTTCGCCGACGACGCCCGCGTGGACGCGTGGAACTCGCTGATGGATTCGTGGGCGGCGCGATGGCCCGCCATCCGACAGCTGGATTGGTCGACGATCGTGGCGGAGGCCGAGGCGACACCGGGAGCTTTGCGCGAGGACGGTGTGCACATGTCGCAGGCCGATCTGGATCGAATCGTCGACGAGAGTGTCGTCCCGCGTCTCGTCGACCTGCTCGCCGAGCGCGAAATGAGCCCGACCTCCGTGCCGTGAGTAATCTGACGGCGTGTCAGTTTCCGCCGCCGGGGGAGTCGCCCGGGTCCCCGCCGTCGAGGGGTGGTTCACCCTCGACGACGAACCACATCTGATCGGTTGTCGTTGTGCCGCCTGCGGCACCTACGTCTTCCCCCCTCGCTCGGGTGCGTGCCCGAATCCGAACTGCGACAGCGAGGACCTGGTGCCGACGCCGTTGTCGCGCGTGGGCACGGTGTGGAGCTACACCGAGAATCAGTACGCACCGCCGCCGCCGTATCGCGCGGCGGAACCGTTCGAGCCCTACGCGCTCGCCGCGGTGCAATTGGAAGAAGAAGGCATCATCGTCCTCGGTCAGGTGCCCAAGGGGATCATGGCCGCCGACCTGAAGGTGGGCATGCCGATGCAGTTGGAAACCGACGTCCTCTACCGCGAAGTGGTCGACGGCGTGGACACCGAGTTCATGGTCTACGTGTGGGCACCCGCCGGTCCCACCGCCGCCAAGTCGATCGGAGGAGGATCATGAGCGATCGCGATCTCGTGGTGCTCGGAGTGGGCATGCATCCGTGGGGCAAGTGGGGTCGCGACTTCACCGAATACGGAATGGTGGCCGCCCGCGCGGCACTGAAGGACGCCGGTATCGAATGGAAGGACGTGGAATACGTCGCCGGAGCCGACACGATCCGAAACGGCTACCCCGGTTTCATCGCCGGTTCCACCTTCGCCCAGAAGCTGGGTTGGACCGGTGCGAGCATCTCGTCGAACTACGCCGCGTGCGCAAGTGGTGCCCACAGTCTGCAGGCCGCCCGCGCGTCGATTCTCGCCGGCTTCTGTGACGTGGCGATGGTCATCGGTGCCGACACCACGCCGAAGGGCTTTTTCGCCCCGGTCGGGGGAGAGCGCAAGACCGACCCCGACTGGTTGCGCTTCCATCTGCTGGGTGCCACCAACCCGGTGTACTTCGCCATGTTCGCGCGTCGACGCATGGACCTGTACGGAGCGACGTCGGAGGACTTCGCGCAGGTGAAGGTGAAGAACTCGCGGCACGGCTTGGGCAATCCCTACGCCCGTTTCCGCAAGGAGAACGCGATCGAGGACGTGTTGAACAGTCCCATCGTCAGCGATCCGTTGCGACTGCTCGACATCTGTGCCACCTCCGACGGAGCGGCGGCCATGATCGTCACCAGTCGCGCGTTCGCCGAGAAGAAGTTGGGTTCGTTGAAGGGCGTTCCGCGCATCCGCGCGGTGAGCACGGTGACGCCCACGTATCCGCAGACGATTCTGGAGTTGCCCGACTTCGCCACCGACTCCACGGCGGTCGTCGCTCCTCCCGTGCGGGGTTTCAAGGAATCCCTCTGTTGGGCCGCGTACGAAGAAGCCGGAATGTCGCCCTCCGACATGAACATGGCCGAGGTGTACGACCTCTCCACGGCTCTGGAATTGGACTGGTACGAGCACCTCGGACTGTGCGCGCCCGGCGAGGCCGAGGGATTGCTGCGTTCCGGTGCCACCACCATCGGCGGTCGCGTGCCCGTGAACCCGAGTGGCGGTTTGTCGTGCTTCGGCGAGGCCATCCCCGCCCAGGCCATCGCCCAGGTGTGCGAACTCACGTGGCAATTGCGCGGCCAGGCCCAAGGTCGTCAGGTGGAGGGCGCCAAGGCCGGCATCACCGCCAACCAGGGTTTGTTCGGCAACGGTTCCTCGGTCATCGTCTCGGTCTGAAAATCACTCACGGATAGGGTTCACTCATGTCTTCCAACACTCCCGTCGCGTACATCGTCGATGCCGTCCGCACCCCGGTCGGCCGTCGCGGTGGCGGACTGTCCACCGTTCACCCGGCCGATCTCGGCGCGCACAGCATCAAGGCGCTCATGAATCGCACCGGTGTCGACCCCTCCGCCGTCGACGACGTGGTCTTCGGCAACGTGGACTCGGTCGGCCCGCAGGCCGGTTGCATCGCGCGCACGTGTTGGCTGACCGCCGGTCTGCCCGAGCACGTGCCCGGCACCACCATCGACCGTCAGTGCGGTTCGGCCCAGCAGGCGGTGCACTTCGCCGCGCAGGCCGTGATGAGCGGAACCATGGATCTGGTCGTGGCCGGTGGCGTGCAGAACATGAGCATGATCCCGATCTCGTCGGCCATGACCGCCGGGCAGGCGCTCGGATTCGACGATCCCTTCACCGGCTCACCGGGCTGGACCACGCGTTACGGCACCGGCGAGGTCAGCCAGTTCGTGGGAGCCGAGATGATGGTCGCGAAGTGGAACCTGTCGCGCGAGGAGATGGAGGAGTTCGCGGTCGAGTCGCACCTGCGCGCCATCAAGGCCCGCGCCGAGGGTCGCTTCGAGGCCGAGATCGAACCCATGAACGGCGTGCAGCACGACGAGGGTCCGCGCGAACCGAACTGGGACAAGATCCGCTCCTTGCCCACGCTCACCCCCGACGGGCGTCTCACCGCGGCCTGCGCCAGCCAGATCTCCGACGGCTCGGCGGCGTTGTTGATCGCCAACGAGGCGGCCGTGAAGGCGCACGGGTTGAAGCCCCGCGCGCGCATTCATCACATGAGCGTGTTGGCCGACGACCCGATCATGATGTTGTCGGCGCCCATTCCGGCCACCAAGCGCGCCTTGGCCAAGACCGGCATGTCCATCGACGACATCGACCTGGTGGAGATCAACGAGGCCTTCGCACCCGTCGTCATGGCGTGGATGCGCGAGACCGGATTCGACCGCGCCAAGGTGAACGTGAACGGTGGGGCGATCGCCCTCGGTCACCCGCTCGGCGCCACCGGCGCGCGCCTGATGACCACTCTGTTGCACGAACTCGAGCGCACCGGCGGCCGGTACGGCCTGCAGACGATGTGCGAGGGTGGCGGCCAGGCCAACGTCACCATCATCGAACGCCTCTGACGGGTCCGCCCGGAACCGTTCGTCAGCTGTCGAAGCCCAGACCCAAGCGGTCCATGGTCTTCAACCACATGTTGCGTTTGCCCGTCTTGTCCTCGCGGTCGAGGCTCCAGCGGGTGGCCTGAACGCCGAAGAACTTGAACGGTTCGGGCGGGAACGGAAGGGGCTTCTCCTTCACGAAACGCGTTTCGGTGGCGCGTGATCGACGCCCATCGATGAGGTCCAACATCACCTCGGCTCCGAAGCGCGACGACGCCACGCCGAGACCCGTGTAGCCGACGGCGTAACCCACGCGACCGTTCATGGCCCGGCCCCAGAACACGCAGAAGCGCGAGCAGGTGTCGATGGCGCCACCCCACATGTGGGAGAACTTCACGTCGTCCAGTTGCGGGAACGTGCGGAAGAAGTGGGTACTGAGACGGGCCCAACTCTCGGGACGGCTCTCGAGTTCGGAGTTCATCTTCCCGCGGAAGTAGTAGATGGCGTCGTAGCCACCCCACAGGATGCGGTTGTCCTCGGTGAGTCGGTAGTAGTGGAACTGGTTCGGGATGTCGCTCAGTCCCTGACGGTTCTTCCAGCCGATTCGCGCCAACTGCTCGTCGGTGAGTGGTTCGGTGACCATGCAGTAGTCGTAGACCGGGATGATGTAGTTGTTCAGTCGCTTGAGCAGTGGCTTGAACGCGTTGGTGGCCAGAGCCACCTTTCCGGCGCGCACGCGTCCCAACGGTGTCTCGACCAACACCCCGACGCCGTCGCGTTCGATGGCGGTGGCCTTGGTGTCCTCGTAGATGCGAACGCCCAGGGACTCCGCGGCGGCTTTCAATCCCCAGACCAAACGGGCGGGGTCCACGATGGCGGCCAGGTCGTGTCGCCACAAGCCGCCGGTGTACGTGGGTGAGTTCACCTGGGCGCGCATCTGTTCGGCGTCGAGCCAGGTGACCTTCTGGCCCAGCTGTCGCAGTTGCAGGTAGTCCTCGCGCAACTCGTCGGTGTATCCGGCGGGGTGCAGATCCGAGGCCACGTCGATGACGCCCGTGCGCTCGTAGTCGCAATCGATGTCGTACCGCTTGATGGCCTTCTCGATCTCGTTGAGATTCTGGATGCCGAGCTCCTCGAGCAACGGAAGTTCGTCACCGAAGCGCGCTTGGCCGTTGGCCACACCGTGCGTGAGCGACGCCTCCATGAAGCCGCCGTTGCGACCACTGGCCGCCGAACCCACCTCGTGGGCGTCGATCAACACGACGTCGCGCGAGGGGTCGCGCTCCTTGGCGATGATGGCGGTCCACAGACCGGTGTAGCCGCCACCGACGATGCAGAGATCGCAGGTTTCGGTGCGGACAAGCGTCGGGTTCGCGAGCGGTTCGTCGGCGTCCTCGTACCAGTACGGATACGGGTCTGCGTCGGCGATCGCCTCGAGGCTCAACGGGTCGAACTCGGAGTCGCCCTGGATTGACACAAAAATCACCCTTTCGGGTGGTCAGGCTACCCCAGTCTCCGACGGGGACGGTGTCACGATCCTCGAAGCGCGACGGGCCTCCCAACGACCCCAGAACCAGAACGATCCACCGACGTACAGCCACCCCGCCACGATGTCGGTGACGTAGTGCTCGCCGAAGTACACCAAGGTGAGCCCCATCGCGAACGGAAACGACAGCGAGACCCCGCGCCACCACCGGTTGGGCATTCGGTGCCAGAAGAACACCACCACGAACAAGGCGAACGCGGCGTGCAACGAGGGAATGGCCGCGGTGGGGTTGGCCCACTGTTGGCCCTTCAACAGGACGCTGTTGACCGTCTCGAGCCCCAGTTCGCTCCAACCCCGTCCGGTGGGGCGAGCGAGAGGTTCCATGATGCGGTACGGGTACTTCTCGCTGGCGGCCATCCACGGTGGCGCGGTGGGCAACACGACGTACGTGAGAACCCCGGCGAACAACACCGTGGCGAAGCGCCGGATGTAGCGCAACCACTCGTCGCGATATCGCATCCAGAGGTAGACCGACGTGGCCACGGGCACGAAGAAATGGGTGAAGTACACCAGCGAACCCAGCACGTCGTACCACCGCACCGACGCCTCGAGGAAATGCCGTTGCATCCACGCGTTCGGGTCCGTGCCGAGGAACAACGCGCGGTCGATGTTGCGCGGAGCCTCCACTTGCAGCGGGAATCCGAAGGTGTCGGCGACACCGCGGCTGTAGTCGTAGGACAACCACATGGCGGCGTAGAAGACCAGGTCGACCACCATCTGGCGTTGTTTGGCGAACGGTTTGCCGATGTTGCCGACGAGGAACGCCCCGCCGACCCATCCGAGGACGGCCAATCGCGCCACGGGGATGCCGTTGGCCTGGAAGGACCACACGAAGATCAGCCCGTACAGCGCGAGCGCGATGATGCGGACGTTCTTCAGCGTCATGAATGCCGTGGTGCTCGACGTGTCGAGCGTCGGATTACTTGGTGGATTCTTCGAGCGCGCGACGAACAAGGACCTTGGCCAGGTGCGTGCGGTATTCCACGCTGGCGTTGTTGTCCTTCGACGGCGACGCCTCGGCGGCGGCCAGCGCGGCGGCGTCGGCGATGGAGGCGCCATCGGCCAGGGCCTTGCTGACACTGGTGGCCAACACCGGGGTTTGGCCCATGTTCACGAGCGCCACGCCGGACCCGTTCGAGCCTCGCCACGCGGCCACACCGACGATGGCCCAGTCCTGGGCGCGACGGTTGAACTTCTGGAAACTCCAGCCGGCGCCGTTCATCTTGGGAACGCGGACCTCGGTGATCATCTCGTCGGCGGCCAGGTCGGACTCCAGGAATCCCTTGTAGAAGTCGGCGGCCTTGATCTCGCGGGTGCCGTTGGGTCCCTGCACCACGTAGGTGGCGCCGAGGGCCAGCGTGGTGGCGGGCAGATCGGATGCCGGATCGGCGTGGGCGATGGTGCCACCGATGGTTCCGCGGTGACGCACCTGCGGGTCGCCGACGTGGCCGGCGGCGTGCGCGAGCAGGGGAGCGTGCTGGGCCAACACCGGTGAGGTCTCCACGTCCATGTGGCGCGTGAGGGCGCCGATGGCGATGTGGTCGCCGGCGTCGCGAATGTAGGACAGGTCCTTGACGCGCGCGATGTCGACCAGAACGGTCGGCTGCGCGAGACGCAACTTCATCATGGGCAACAAACTGTGGCCGCCGGCGAGGAACTTGGCCTCGTCGCCGTACTGACCGATGAGCGAGATGGCCTCGGCGGCCGATCCGGCGCGGACGTAATCGAAGGAAGCGGGAATCATGTCAGTGCCTCACTTGCCGGCCGCGGCGAGCACGGACTTGACGATGTTGTGGTAGCCGGTGCAACGGCACAGGTTGCCCTCGAGGCCGATACGGATCTCTTCCTCGGTGGGGTTCGGGTTCTCCTTGAGGAGGCTGGTGGCGGCCATCACCATGCCGGGGGTGCAGTAACCGCACTGCAGGCCGTGGTTCTCCATGAAGGCCTTCTGCATCGGGTGCAGGGTTCCGTCGGCGGCGGCCATGCCCTCGATGGTGGTGACGGCGGAACCGTCGGCCTGCACGGCCAACACGGTGCAGCTCTTGACGGCCTCTCCGTCGATGTGGACGCTGCACGCACCGCACGACGAGGTGTCGCAACCGACGTTCGTGCCGGTGAGTCCGAGGACCTCGCGGATGTAGTGGACCAACAGCGTGCGCGGCTCGACGTCGCTCACGTGCTGCTTTCCATTGACAGTGACGCGGATCTCCACGATGTACCCCCTTGACGGCCGAAGTCGACGACGTCGCCGACCTGCATTCTGCCCGATCGGCGGAGCTCCCCGCTCACCGGACGGTCCTACCGTAGACGCTGGATGACCTGCTCAGGAAGTGCCGGCAGGCCGACGACGCGAGGTCCGTGCAACGCCGCCGCGATGGCTTCGGCGCCGTCCACCAGTCGGGGGCCGGGTCGCACCACGACCGCATCGGCGTCGATCGCCCACACGCTGGCCCGAGCGGGCAGCCGATCCAGGATTCCGCGGGCCTGTTCGACGGCGCCGGCGAGGTCGTAACCGCAGGGGGAGACGATCACGTGGTCGGGATCGATGGCCGCGATGGCCTCCCAATCGGTGGGAACCGAACGTCCACCGGGGACGGCCAACACCGGCTCGGCGCCGGCGGCGCGCACCACGTCGGGCACCCAGTGGCCGCCCACGAAGGGCGGATCCACCCACTCGAGCACGAACACCGTCGGGCGCGCGCCATCACCGCGGGCCGCGTCGGTGGCCACGGCCAGAGCGGTCAGCCGTGCGCGAAGCGACGCCACCAGCGCCCGACCGCGCTCGGGAACACCCGCGGCGTCGGCGACGGTCTGCACCGAATCGATCACCTGGTCGAGGGTCTGGGGGTCGATCTGCAGGACCGTGGCGCGACAGTTCAATCGGGCGACCGCCTCGTCGACGTCGCCGCTGGGCACCGCGCACACGCGACACAGATCCTGGCTGAGGATCAGGTCGGGGTCGCATCGCGACAACGCGTCCTCGTCGAGCCGGTACAACTCGTCACCGGCGGCCAGTCGTCGGCGCACCAATTCGTCGATCTCGAGCGGAGTGAGATGTTTGGTGTCCATGCCACCGACGACGATCTCGCGACCCGCTCGGGCCTCGAGCGGATGATTGCATTCGAACGTCACCCCGAGCAGATCGTCACCGAGCCCCAGATCGAAGACGATCTCGGTGGTGGAGGGCAACAGGCTCACGATGCGCACGAGTGGACAGTAGGCGATCTGGCACGATGGAGGCATGGGCGGATCCGCGAACTCATCGGGTTGGCAACAGCTGGTCGACGGCGTCGATCTGCCGTTCCATCCCGATCTCGTCGTTCCGACGTTGCGTGAGGTGCGTCTGGCCATCCCGAATCCGGATCCGGTACCCGATGTCGTCGGGGCGGCGCGGGCGGCCGTCGTCGACACGTTGCGAACGGCGGTGACCCCGGGCATGACCGTGGCGGTGGGCGGTGGCAGTCGTGGTCTCACGCAACGCGTCGATCTGTTGCGCGGCACCATCGAGGGTTTGCGCGAACTCGGGGCCGAACCGTTCGTGGTTCCGGCCATGGGCAGTCACGGTGGTGGCACCGCCGACGGACAGTTGAAGATGCTGGCATCCCTCGGCATGACCGAGGAGTCCGTGGGCGCCGAGATTCGCGCCACCATGGCCACGGTCGAGGTGGCGCGCACCGCGTCGGGAATGCCCGTCTATCTGGACGAGCACGCCGCGTCCGCCGACCGCATCCTGCCGGTGAACCGCATCAAGCCGCACACGTGCTTCAAGGGACCGATCGAGAGTGGCTGCACCAAGATGGCCGTGGTCGGCTTCGGCAAGCAACCAGGAGCGGCACAGATCCATTCGTGCGGACCCACCGAGATGCGCGAGCGATTGATGGACGGCATCACCGCCTTGCGCGCCACCGGACGCCTGCTCGGCGGAGTCTCGTCGTTGGAGTCCGCGGGCGGAAACGTGGTCGACGTCAGCGGTCTCACGGCCGACGACGTGGGTGGTGACGCCGAACGTCGTCTCACCGAGCGCGCGCGCGAGCTCGTGCCGCCCCTGCCCTTCGACGAGATCGACGTGCTCATCATCGAGCGCGGAGGCAAGGACATCTCGGGTACCACCATGGATCCCAACGTGACCGGCCGCTACTGGGTGCACGGACTCGACGATCTGGCGTCGCCACGGGTGGCCACCATCGTGTTGCTGGGAATCACCGACGTGTCCGCCGGCAACGTGTTGGGCATCGGACTGGCGGATTTCATCCCGGTCGAGGTGGCCACGCGCATCGATTGGCAGAAGACCTACCTGAACTGCTTCACGGCCGGCCCGTCCGGAGTGCGCCGTGCGCGCATGCCGATGGTGTTGCCCGACGAGCAGGCGTGCGTGAAGGCCGCGCTCAGCATGTGCGGCAAGGGAGTGGGTGAACCCAAGCGGGTGGTGCGCATCCGTTCGACGCTCCACCTCACCTCGTGTTGGGTGAGCGAGGCGTTGCTGGGCGATCTTCCGCCCGGCGCCACTCTCGTGGGTTGATCAGCGGTCGTACCGACGCAGACCCGTGAGGGCGAAGGCCGTGCTGACGACGAACATCGCCGCCATCGCCACCAAACCGCCCCACGTCTGGGCCCACGTGATGTCGCCGAGGAATCCCTGTCGCGCGAAGCGCAGGATGTTGGTCATCGGGTTGACGCGGGCGCACGCGCGCAGCCATCCGCTCATCTCCGACAGGGGCACCTGCGACGTCGACAGGAAGATCCCGAAGAAGATGGCGAACTGCGTGAGGGTGGCCGCACCCATGTTGCGCATGCGGAACGTGAGGCCGAGAGCGAGACCGCAGGCGCTGAGGGCCACCATCACCGAGGCGACGACCACCATGAGGATGGCCAACGGTCCGCCGGGCGTGTGCAGGCCACCGAGGAAACTGACGAGGACCACGAACGTGACGGGCACGACACTGCGCGCGATGGCGGCGGCGTAGGAACCGAACACGATCACCGAACGGCGCATGGGGGCCATCAACACGCGGTCGAAGAATCCGGTCTCCATGTCGTTGAGCAGACCGAAACTGACGCCCAGTGCGCCGAAGCTGGCTCCCTGGATGGCGTTGAGCGGCATGTACCAGTTCATCGGATCGATGTCGAGCAGTCGCACCGCGGCACCGAAGGCGCCGCTGAACGCGATCAATTGGAACACCGGCATGATGAGCGACGGGATGAACGCCGACGGCATGCGGCGAACGCGCAACAGTGTCCGCCGCACCAGTGCCGCGATCACCTCCATGGATCGTGCGTCGGCGTCGTGGCGGCGGGATTCGACGACGGTGCTCATGACGCGGCCAATCTCTTGTCGAGCGACCGTAGGGCGAAGGCGATGCCCACGATCGACACGCCGAGGGGGATCAACCACGCCTTCACGAACTGGTCGGCGGCCAGATCGTGGTTCATGAACCCTTGCATGCCCTCCACGACGTGCGACATGGGGTTCCAGTCGGCGACGGTGCGATACCAACCGGTCATGTAGTGACGCGGGAAGAAGGCCGACGAGAGGAACAGCAACACGAACACCAGCGGGAAGGAACCCTGCACCACCTCCGGGCTTCCGGATTTGATGGCGATGCCGGCCATGAGACCCGCCATGGCGAGTCCGAGCAACGCACCGGACACGATCAATCCGATCACACCCACGGGTCCGCTCTCGACGCGCGCGCCGAACACCACGAACAGCGTCATGAACACCACCACCTGGGTGACGCCCACCACCATGCTGGCCGCCAGACGCCCCAGGACGATCGAGACCCGGGAGATGGGGGAGGCGAGGAGGCGTTCGAAGAATCCTTGCTCGATGTCGGTGGCCAGATCACCGGCCGCCGAGGTGGCGCCGAAGAGAACGCCTTGAACGACCGCGCCGGCCACGGCGTAGTTCAGGAACGAGGAGGCGATGTTCTCGCTGAAGTAGGGGTCCCGGGCGAGGCGGTTGAAGCTGGCCGAGCCGAGCGCGGCGAAGAACAACGGGAAGATGAACGCCGGTGCGAGCGCGGCCGGCTGTCGCAAGCGACCGCGCACGCTGCGCTTGGTCAGCTGGGTGCTGTGAGTGATCGCGGTGGCGATGCTCACTGCGCGCCCTCCAGGCGGTGTCCGGTGGCTTCGGCGAACACGTCGTCGAGGCTGGGCTCGTTCAGTTCGAGGTGTCGCACCTTGATGCCCGCCTCGTCGAGAGCGCGTACGACCGCGGCCACGTCCTCGGCTCCGCGCGCGAGTCCGACGCCGAGCGTGCCCTCGGCCGAGGGACGCAGTTCGCCGAAACGGGCCAACGTGGAACGGGCGGAATCACCGTGGGCCTGGTCGACGCTCACGAACAACGTGGGCGAACCGACCTGGGCCTTCAGGTCACGGGGAACCCCCGCGCGCACGATGCGACCGTGGTCGACGATCGCGATGCGGTCGGCCAGCTGGTCCGCCTCCTCCAGGTATTGCGTGGTGAGCAACACGGTGGTGCCGGACTGGTTCAAGCGCCGAACTTCCTCCCACAACGTGAGACGGCTCATCGGGTCGAGCCCGGTGGTGGGTTCGTCGAGGAACAACACGGTCGGCTCGTGCACCAACGACAACGCCAGATCGAGGCGACGACGCATGCCGCCCGAGTAGGTGCCGACACGACGTTCGGCGGCCGCGGTCAGGCCGACGCGTTCGAGCAGTTCGTCACCGCGCGCTCGTCCGTCGGCCTTGGACAAGCCGTACAGAACGGCCTGCAGATTCAGCAGTTCGCGCCCGGTCATGAGGGGGTCGATGGCGGCGTCCTGGAGGGCGACACCGATGGAGCGACGAACCTTGTCGGCGTCGGTCACCACGTCGAAACCCGCCACCGACGCCGAGCCCGAGGTGGGCTTCAGAAGGGTCGTGAGCATGCGCACGATGGTGCTCTTGCCGGCGCCGTTCGGGCCGAGCAGTCCGAAGATCTCGCCGGTGCGCACCTCGAGGTCCACGCCGTCGACGGCCTTGACGATGTTGTCACCCGTTCCGAAATGGCGGACCAGTTCGCGGGCGACGATGGGGGAGGAAGTCACGAGTTTGTATGGTACAAGTGATTTCGGGTCGACGGTACATGACGTCCGTCGCCCACCGGGACGCGGGTCCGATTACTTGGCGGCGTTGATGGCCTGCCACACGCGCTCGGCGGTGCAGGGCATCTCGATGTGACGCACTCCGAGGTGCGCCACGGCGTCGACCACGGCCGACTGAATGGCCGGGGTGGAGCCGATGGTTCCCGACTCGCCGATTCCCTTGGCGCCGATGGCGTTCACGGGAGTCGGCGTCTCCATGTGGACCACCTCGACGCTGGGCAGCTCGGCGGCCGAGATGAAGCCGTAGTCGGCCAGGTTCGAGGTGGTGGGGTTGCCGTCGGCGTCGTAGAGCACCTCTTCGAGGAGAGCCTGCGCCACACCCTGGGCCACACCACCGTGGATCTGACCATCGAGCAACAGCGGGTTGAGCACCTTGCCGGCGTCGTCGCAGGCCACCTGACGCAGGTGCTTCACGCGACCCGTCTCGGTGTCGACTTCGACCACGGCCACGTGCGCACCGAACGGGAAGGTGGCTCCGGCGACGCCGATGACCTCGTCGTGCAACAGTCCACCGTTGCCCTTCTCGGCCGCGGCCAGATCGGCCCACGACTTGGACAGTGCCGGGGTGCCCGCGACGTGGAAGACGCCGCGACCCTTGTCGAGCACCACGTCGGCCTCGTTGGCCTCGAGCAAGCGCGCGGCCACGGCCTTGGCCTTCTCGGAGAGGATGCCGGCCACTTGGAACACGGCGTTCCCGCCCTGCTGCAACGAGCGCGAACCCATGGTTCCGGTTCCGATCGGAACGAGGTCGGTGTCGCCCCAGACGAGCTCGACCTTGTCCATGGGGATGCCGGTCTGTTCCTGCACGAGCATCGACCACGCGGTGTCGTGGCCCTGGCCGTGGGGCGAGGTGCCGGTGTACACGATGGCCCGACCGTCCTCGGTGACCTCCACCTTGGCGGACTCGCCGTTGCCGACGCCGCCGGTGATCTCGACGTACACGCTGACGCCGATGCCGATCTGCTTCACGTCACCACTGGCGCGACGCTTGGCCTGCTCGGCGCGCAACGCCGTGTAGTCGGCGGCCACGAGGGCCTTGTCGAGAGCGGTCTCGTAATCGCCCACGTCGTAGGTCTGGCCGACCACGGTGGTGTGCGGCTCCATGAACTTGGGGATGAGGTTGATGCGACGCACCTCGGCGGCGTCCATGCCGATCTCGGCGGCGAAGATGTCCATGGCGCGCTCGATGGCCGCGGTGGCCTCGGGACGACCGGCACCGCGATACGCGACCGTGGGCGTCGTGTTGGTGATGACCGACGTGGTGCGGCACTCGATGTTGGGAATGGCGTACACGCCGCTCGACATCGGCCGGGTCATGAAGGGGGCGAGGATGGTGCCCATGTCGGCGAAACCGCCGCAGTCCTGAATGGCGTGCAACTGGTAGTGAGTCACCTTGCCGGCCTTGGTGCCACCGATGGTGACGTACTGCAACTGCGCGCGGCCGTGACCGAGGGCCACCATCGACTCGCTGCGGGTCTCGCGCCACTTCATGGGGCGACCGACCTTCTTGGCGATGACGCCGAGCAACAACTCCTCGCCGTAGGCACCGATCTTGGCGCCGAATCCACCGCCCACGTCCGGGGTGCGCACGCGGATCATGGACGGGTCGACGCCGTTGGCCGCGGCCAGCGGGGCCACGGCACCCTGGGCGTGTTGGGTGGAGAGCCACTGGTTCAAACGGCCGTCGGCGCCCCAGGCCGCGGCGGCACCACGAACCTCGAGCGGGCACGGAGCCACGCGCTGGTTCATGAAGCGACCGGACACCTTGACTTCGCAATCGGCGAAGAACGCGTCGCCGGTGTTCTCGGGGATTCCCAGCGCGGTGGTGTCGAACACCACGTTGCTGCCGGCGCTCTCGTAGACGTGCGTCGAGGACGCCATGGCCGCCTCGACGTCGACGAGGGCCTCGAGCACGTCGTAATCCACGATCACGGACTCGGCCGCGTCGACGCCTTGCTCGCGGGTCTCCGACACGATGGCGGCCAGGGGCTCACCGACGTAACGGACCTTGTCGCTGGCCAGCAACGTGCGCGCCACCATCGGATTGAACGGCGCGGGAACCGGCTGCAGTCCGAGGGACTCGGCGGTGAACACGGCGACGACCCCGGGCATGCTCGCGGCGTCGGCGGTGTCGATCGACAGGATGCGGCCGTGGGCCACCGAGGAGCGCACGTAGGTGACGTGCAGGGCGCCTTGCAGCATCGGCTCGTCGTACAGGTCGTCGACGTACTTGCCGCCCGAGGTGAGGAACTTGGGGTCTTCCTTGCGAAGAACCCGGTTACCGAGAATGCTGCCACCGGCCATGGTGGACCCCCTTGTGTCGAGTGTTGGTGAGTCGAAAGTGACTGTCCCGAGCGTTTCGGAACCCGAATCGCTGACCGAACACTAGTCCCGGGGCGGGCGCCCCTTCACGGTCGGGCCGAGCACGGGTCGACGGTCAGGGCAGGGGAACGGTGACGACGGTGACCGGGGCGACCGGGGTGGTCGTGTCCGCGGAGTCGGTCTCGTCGTTCGCGGCCGCTTCGGCCGCGGCCTCGTTCACCCGAACCGTCACGATTTGGGTGACCAGGTCGTAGGGCCAACCGGCGGGTAGCTCGATGGGGGCCCGGGCGTCACCCACGATCTGCTGGCGTCGCTCGCCGGCCATGACGAACCCCAGTTCCTCACGCGCGGCGTCCTCGATGCCGGCCGGGGTGTTCAGACGATCCACCTCGGTCTGCAGTTCGTCGGTGGCGCGCTTGATCGTCTCCAGTTCCTCGGTGCGCGCACCGATCTCCTCGCGTTGGCCCAGCCACGAGGTGGCGGGGAGAACGAGGAACGAGTTTCCGAACGAGATGACGATCACGATCGCGCCGATGAACATCAGGGTGCGTCCGACCAGCTTGGGCAGGAGTCGTTCGGACCGGGGTGTGGGCCGCGTGTGATCGGCGACGGCCTTGGTGAGGCGACCGCGTTTACGGGTCTTCTTGGTGGAGGAGCGCGGAATGCTGCTGGTCTTGTTTCCGCGGGCCATTCCCACATTCTGCCGGTTCATCGTCGGTCGTTGGTGTCACCACCCGCGAGCGACGCCGGCGAACGGGAAATCGACGTCAGGCGAGGGGCGCGAGAGCGGCTCGACCACGGAACGCCGCGGTCTCGCCGAGTTGCTCCTCGATGCGGAGCAACTGGTTGTACTTCGCGACCCGGTCGCTGCGCGCCGGAGCACCGGTCTTGATCTGTCCGCAGTTCGTGGCCACCGCGAGATCGGCGATGGTGGAATCCTCGGTCTCGCCGCTTCGATGGCTCATGACGCTCGTGTAGCGATGACGGGTGGCCAACTCGACGGTCTCGAGGGTCTCGGTGAGCGAACCGATCTGGTTCACCTTCACGAGAACGCTGTTGCCCACCTTGCGTTCGATTCCCACGGCGAGTCGGGCCGCGTTGGTCACGAACAGGTCGTCGCCGACCAACTGGACCTTGGAGCCAAGCTCCGCGGTGAGGGCCGCCCAACCGTCCCAGTCGTCCTCGGCCATGCCGTCCTCGATGGAGACGATGGGGTACGTGGCCACGAGGCGCGCCCAGTACTCGACGAGATCGTCGCTCGAGAGCACCTTGCCCTCGCCGGCGAGGTGATAGCGGCCGTCCTTGTACAACTCGCTCATGGCCGGGTCGAGCGCGATGGCGATGTCGGTTCCGGGGGTGAATCCGGCGGCGCCGATGGCCTCCACCAGGATGCGGATCGCGTCCTCGTTGGTGGCGAGGTTGGGGGCGAATCCTCCCTCGTCACCCACGGCGGTGCTGAGGCTCTTGCCGTGGAGGATCTTCTTCAGTTGGTGATAGGTCTCGGTGCCCCAACGCAGGGCCTCGCGGAAGCTCGGCGCACCCACGGGCATGACCATGAACTCCTGCAGGTCGATCGTGTTGTCGGCGTGCGCTCCACCGTTGATGACGTTCATCATCGGAACGGGAAGGACGTGGGCGTTGGGTCCGCCGACGTAACGCCACAACGGGAGGTCGAGCGACGCGGCGGCGGCGCGGGCCACGGCGAGGCTGGTTCCGAGGATCGCGTTCGCTCCGAGGCGGGCCTTGTTCGGGGTGTCGTCGAGATCCTTCAACACGGTGTCCACCATGCGCTGCTCCAACGCGTCGCATCCGATGAGCGCGCTCTCGATCTCGCCGTTCACGAAACCGACGGCGGTGAGCACTCCCTTGCCGCCGTAGCGACGGCCTCCGTCACGAAGCTCGACGGCCTCGTGCTCGCCGGTGCTGGCACCGGAGGGAACCATCGCCCGACCACGGGCCCCGGACTCCAGTTCGACCTCGACTTCGACGGTGGGGTTGCCGCGCGAGTCGAGCACTTCGCGTCCGGTGATGCTGATGATCTCGGTCATGCCCACAAACTAGTGAGCGCCGGGCCCCCGAGCCCCAAGCGCCGATGTCGGGCCGGGTCATCGGGTGTCGGGCGTCTCGGCGTTTCGACGACGGACATTGGTCACGTCGCGCAACACCACCTCGGGATCGAGTCCACGTCGCCGACATTCGGCCACCACCGCCAACAGGAGTTCGCCCAACTCGAGGTCGAGGCCCGGGGGCAGGGGAGCGACCTCGATGTGGAGGCCGGCCTTGGCGGCTTTCTTCAACACCGCCGCGGCGTAGGCGAGAGAACCCGAGGACGAGGGAATCCCGTCGAACGGTCCGTCGGAGATTCCCTTTTCCCGCTTCTCGGCCTTCTTGATGGCGTCCCACGAGGCGACGAGATCGTCACCCGTCTCGCCTCCGAACACGTGGGGATGACGGCGAACCAACTTGTCGTTGATGCCCCGAGCCACGTCGCCCATGGTGAAGCGGCCCTCCTCCTCGGCGATCGCGGCGTGGAACTCGATCTGGTACAGCAGGTCGCCCAGTTCCTCGGCGAGGTGCTCGTCCGTCGACGGATCGTCGGGATCGAGGGCCAAGATGGCGTCCACCACTTCGTGGGTCTCCTCGAGGAGGTACGTGACGAGCGAGCGATGCGTTTGCTCGCGGTCCCACGGGCATCGCTCGCGCAGGGTGCGCGCGAGGCGATGGAACGAGACCAGTTCCGATCCGACGGGAACCGTCAGGGCCGGAACGTAGATCGACGTGAGGTGATCGGCCTCGACGGTTCGGTCCAGCTCGCTCCACCGGACGGAGAGCACCTGCTCGTCGGGCAGGCCGAGATGGTGCAGGATCACGACCTGGTCGTCGTCGTTCGACGCGTCGACGGTGTCCTCGGCGGACAGCTTGATCTCCGACAGCACCCAATTGGCGTGACAGTGCGCGACGAGCATCGGACCCTCGACACCGGCGGCGGAGGCGGCGAAGGTGTGCCCGTCGATCAAGGTCACCTTTTCCTCGACGGGATCGATTCCGAGACGGGACCAGGCCATCTCGAGGAATCCCATGGCCGGATTGACCACGCAACGGATTCGTTCATCGTCGATCAGCGCGCGAACGGTTCGTTCGAGGATCAGCGGTGAGCCGGGCACCGCGTAGAGGATCTCGCCGTGCTCGCGCGCGGCCTGCACCAAGCGTTCCACGATGGACGAGTACACGTCGTCGAAGGAGTCGGCGGACTCGTACAGATCGTCGAAGGTGGCGGCATCACCGACGACGACGGCGCTCGGATGCACCGCCGTGCGCAGCCACCGATGACGGTGCGCCGCGATGCGATCGAGCGTGTGTCGAGAGACGTGCTCGGAACCCGCCGGACCCAGTCCGACGATCTCGACGACGGGCCGATCGGACGACGACATCAACCCAGGGCGATGACGGTGCTGGTGCCGGGGTCCCAACGGCCGTACTCGGCGTCGACCCAGACCTTGGCGGTGCGCACGGCGTCGAGGGTGGCCGATGCGGCCAGTTGGCTGCCGGTCAGGGCGGCGACGTCGTCGCCGACCTCGTCGAAGTCGCGCTGAAGAAGGATGGCCCACCCCACGTCGGGGATCTCGAAGGCCGTCGACACCTGTCCGACGGGGGTGTTCTCGAGAGCGGCCACGAACTCGTCGGCCACCGTCTCGACGACCGAGGCGAACTCGATGCACTGGTTGCCCTCGGGACCACCGAGCACGCCACCGTCGGCACCGGAGGGGTCGATCGACAGTTCCGCGGCCACGTCGGCGAATGACTCGCCGGAGGCCACACGGAACGCGGCGACGTCGATGCTCTCCTTGGTGGCGGACAGGATCGCGCGCACGCACACCACGCCCGACACGGCCGGACCTTGTTCGTAGGCGGCCGCCAGTTCGGACGTCGACGGTGCGAGCAGACGCGCCAGCGTGGCGTTCGCCGCGGTGTCGAGGATGAAGAGTTCGCGCACCTTCTGGTCGGCGTCGGCGAAACCGGCCTGTTCGTTCAGCATCGCTTCGGATTCGGCGAGGGCCTCCGCGGTGACCTCCCCGTCGGCGGCGGCGATCAGTTCGAGGATCAACGAGGTGGAAACCCAGGTGGTGAGGATCTCGCGGGCCACGTCGGCCCCCCTCGGTCCGGCGATGGTGGTCTCGGGATCGTTGGTCGACTTCTCGTAGCTCACGATCAGTTCGTCCAATTCGTCCGCGGACAGGGAACGTCCACCCACGCGCGCGGCGTCGTCGGAGACCGACGAACACGACGAGGCGACGAGCGAGGTGACGACGATGGTCGCCGTGGCGACGAGAAGAGGGATGCGTCGAGTGGTCACCGGGACAAACTACTTGGCGCCGTCCTACTTGGCATCCGTCCCGTCCGACGCGGGGGGCACCAGTTCGCGCAGGAATCGAACCAGGAAACGGGCCGGCTGCTCACCGCGGGGAATGGGGATCACCAGTTGGCGGGTGGCTTCCTTGTGTATGGCGTCGCGACTGAGTCGCTTCAAGCGAATCGACTCGCTCGTGCGCAGATCGAGGGGTCCGATGCGGGCCTGCGACGTGGAGATCGAGAGTTCGTTCAAGCCGAGTCGATGGCATTCGGCGCGCAGGAACGCCACGTCGAGGAGGGCCTCGGCGGGATCGGGAAGCGGACCGTAGCGATCGAGCCATTCGTCGCGGATGTCGTCCACTTCGGCCGGGGTGGTGACCTGGGCGAGCCGACGGTAGGCCTCGAGGCGCAGCTCCTCCTTGGCGATGTAGTCCTTGGGGAGGTTCGCGGTGGTGGGAACGTCGAGGCGGATCTCCGACGGTTCGCGCACCGGCTCGCCCTTCATCTCGCCCACGGCCTCGGTGACCATCTGGCAATAAAGGTCGTACCCGACCGCGGCGATGTGTCCGCTCTGGGCCTCGCCCAACAGGTTGCCGGCTCCGCGGATCTCGAGGTCGCGCATGGCGATCTTGAATCCGCTTCCCAGTTCGGTGGACTCACCGATGGTTCGCAGACGCTCGTAGGCCTCCTCGCTCAAGGACTTGTCGCGGGGATGGAACAGGTACGCGTAGGCGCGTTGCCCACTCCGCCCCACACGTCCGCGCAACTGGTGCATCTGGCCGAGACCCAGCAGGTCCGCGCGCTCCACCACGAGGGTGTTCACCGTGGGCATGTCGATGCCGCTCTCGATGATGGTGGTGCACACGAGGACGTCGAAGTTCCCCTCCCAGAAATCCATCACCACTTGTTCGAGCGCGCCCTCGTCCATCTGGCCGTGGGCGATCGCGATGCGCGCCTCGGGCACCAGCTCGCGCAAACGCATCGCGCACTCCTCGATGGATTGCACGCGGTTGTGCACCCAGAAGACCTGGCCCTCCCGCAGCAATTCGCGCCGAATGGCCTCGACCGCGACGCGTTCGTCGTACTGGCCGACGAACGTGAGAATGGGCTGTCGGTCGGCCGGTGGAGTCTGCAGCAGGCTGAGGTCGCGGATGCCGACGAGGCTCATCTCGAGTGTTCGCGGGATCGGCGTCGCGGTGAGCGTGAGAACGTCGACGTCGTTCTTCAGATGCTTCATCGACTCCTTGTGTTGCACGCCGAAGCGTTGCTCCTCGTCGACGATGAGCAAGCCGAGGTTCTTGAAGGTGATGCCCTTGGACAGGAGTCGATGGGTGCCGACCACGCAGTCGATCTCACCGCTGGCCAGCCCGGCGATCACCTTGTTGGCCTCGGCGTTGGTGAGGAATCGGGACAGCACCTCCACGCGGATGGGGTACCCGGCGAAACGATCGGAGAAGGTGTTGCCGTGCTGTGACGCGAGCAGGGTGGTGGGCACGAGAACGGCCACCTGCTTGCCGTCCTGGATGGCCTTGAACGCCGCCCGCACCGCCACCTCGGTCTTGCCGAAGCCGACGTCACCGCACACCAATCGGTCCATGGGGAACGGTCGCTCCATGTCGGACTTGGTGTCCTCGATGGCCTTCTTCTGGTCGGGCGTCTCGACGAACGGGAACGCCTGCTCCATCTCGTATTGCCATGGGGTGTCGGAACCGAAGGCGTGCCCGCGCGCGTTGACGCGCTTCTGGTAGAGCACCACCAGTTCCTGCGCGATGGCGCGCACGGCACTGCGCACCTTGGCCTTGGCCTTGGCGAAATCTCCTCCACCCAGTCGATTCAGCGTGGGTGTCTCGCCGCCCACGTAATGGCGCACGGCGTCGATCTGATCCGAGGGCAGGTACAACTTGTCGGTGCCCTTGTACGCGAGAACGAGGTAGTCGCGTTCGACGCCCGCCACGGTCATCTTCGTCATGCCCTCGTACTTGGCGACTCCGTGGATGTAGTGCACCACGTAGTTGCCGGGCTTGAGATCCTCGAAGATCGTGGTGCTCTCGCGGCGTTTGGCCCGGGGTCGACGATGGGACGTGCGACGGCCGGTGATGTCGGCCTCGGTGATGATCGCGAACTTGGCCGAGGGGATGGTGACACCACGGTGAAGTCGCGCCACCACGATGGAACCACCGCGACCGCGTAATTCGGGTCGCGCGCCCGCCGGCCAGAGATCCAGTTGCAGGCCGGCGTTGGCGAAGCTGTCCGACAGTCGGGCGGCCGACACGTCGGTGTCGGCGGCGATGACCACGCGGTAATCGTCCGACAGCAACTGCTTGATGCGTGTCGTGAGGCCGTCGGCGTCGGCGCCCATGGCGCCCCATCCCGACGCTTCCAGGAGCGCGATGTCGGGGCCGTCGGCGACGGGGATGAGATTCCACGAACCGCGGGTCTCGCCCAGAAGCCGATCGGGCTGCTGATACAGGCGGGGGAACTCGCGATCGGCGTCGCTGGCCCAGGTGGACGCCAACGATCTCGCGAGGTCGGCCTCCTCGGCCAACAGGTCCACCGCGCGGTCGCGCATGCGTCGCGGTTCGAGCAGGATCATCTTGGAGCCACGGGGTAACACGTCGCTCAGCAACAGAGGAGACGCGGTGAGCCACGGCAGCCAACTCTCCATGCCGTCGAAGAGCGCCCCTTCACCGAGTCGCTCCCATTGTTCGCGACCCCACGGTTCGGAGGCCACCAGGGACCGTGCGCGGTCGCGGACCTCGTCGGAGAGCACGAGTTCGCGAGCCGG
>CAEZTS010000002.1_pt1 | contig 22964 bp, 14 predicted proteins | sample 7264281 | NCBI WGS metagenome assembly CAEZTS01 (sample SAMEA6813810, study PRJEB35770) | freshwater metagenome | biome: Freshwater; feature: Freshwater reservoir; material: water | place: Czech Republic | collected 2017-08-18 | depth 0.5m m
CGTCGCACCACGGCGACGAATGCGCCCGATGTCAACAACCAAATCGCCAACATGAGCGGACGGCTGGAATCGTCCAGACCGGTGGCCGGCAAAGCACCGGCGGTGACCTTCAGACCCAACGACGCCTGCACCGTCGGACTGGCCACCACCAACGTGTGGTTGCCCAGTCCGATGCCCGACGGCAGTGCCGTCTGCGTCTTGATGGAACCGTTCGCATCCACCGTGTACGAACCCAACAGCGTGGGCGTCGACATGATGACGAACTCCACCGTCTCACCCGGGGTGAGACCGGAGGCCAGCACACCGACCTGGCCGTTGCCCAACACCTCGATGACCGCACCCGGCTGCACCTCGGTGACCGAACCGTCCTGGTTCAACGCCGCGAACAGCGTCGACTTGTTGGCCGCCTCCACCAACACCGTGTTCTCGATGGGCACCGGAACGCTCAACAAACCGGTGAGGTTCGCACCCGTCGGAGTGTCCACAACGGCCAGACCACTGCTACCACCCGTCGATTGATTCAACTGGTTCACCAGATCATCGGCCGCGGTCTGCAACGACTGCACCTGAGCCGGCGAACGATCCTCGGGATCCACCTGCGCCGCCGGCAAATCCGCCGGCGTCTCCACCACCGGAGCCACCGGCTGACCGTTCACGATCGCCGACGCCGAACCCGGCTGCTGCGTCAACTGCGACTGGTTCGACGAATTCACCAACGTCGGTGTCGCCGCCGGAGCAGTCGTCGTCGGGGCAGTCGTCGTCGTTGTCGGCGCCGCATAGGTGAACAACGTGTTCGCCGCGTTCGACTGACCGCCCGCGGTCACAACGACACTGGCCGTGCCCGCCGAACCAGCCGGCGTCGTGCAGGTGATCGACGTCGCCGACACCACGTTCACGTTCGTGCACGCCGCACCACCCACGGTGACCGTCGCACCAGCAGCGAAACCGGTTCCCGTGATCGTGATCGACGTACCACCCGCAGTCGAGCCCGAAGCCGGCGACACCGCCGACACCGTTGCAACCGGAGCGATGTTCCCCGAATACTTCCTGATCACCGATCCGTTGTACGTCCTGACGGCCACCAACGTTTCACCCGCCGGTGTCAGCGACGAGAGGAATGTTCCCTTGGTGGCCCCAGACCCCGGGTCCCAACCCGTCCAGTTGGACGCTCCGGCATCGACCAAATTCAAGAAGGATCCGGTCGACGAAAGTCGAGCCAATCCCGACTCGACTTGACAGCAGGTTGATCGATTGAACTTTCCGCCGATCAAGATGTTCCCCACAGGGTCGACGTCCACCGACGTAATGTTGAACGGCGCGTAATCACCAGTGTTCACGGCCACGTCACTCGCCTCAGCGGTGAACACGTTGAGGTCCGGGAATCCGTATTCGACTGCGAAAGTACCTCCGACCACGGTCCTCATTCCGTTTCCGCAGACTCCATTGGTGTCGTACGTCCCGTTGAACGAGACATCCGAGGCACCCGAATCGGATACTCGGAACAAGCCAACATCCAAGCAAGCACCGTTAAAAGGATGGCCGGGTGAGAGGAGGTCGGCCCTGATCGGGGAGCTGCCTAAAATATCCGCAGCTATCAGGTAGCCACCGCCAGGAAGGACTTCCACGTCCTTGCCGTACGCATTACTCGGCGTACCCGTGTCGCTCAACCATGCACCCAGCGTCTGGTTGAAAGCAACGTCTGGCGTTCCGTCCGCATTGAATCGGACGAGAGCGCCCAACCCTTGAAGGTACGGCTGAATCGCCATCACGATTCGTCCCTGGTTGTCCACTTCGATGTCGTAGACGTCCGGTGGCAAGGCGAAATTCATCGAGTAATCCACCAAGTAATCACCCACATTGGAGTTGAACGACGCGACGTTCTCGCCGGTCGCAGTCATTTTGACCAAACCACCCGCGCCGAAGGCGTTGTTCTCATCGAACCCACCGGCCAACAAGATGTGGCCGTCATCGAGCACTTTGATGAACCGTGGTTGACTGCTGAGATACGGTCCGTTGTTGGTCAAGTCGAGTGCGAAGTTCGGATCCATGTTGCCATCGGGGAGTCGACGACCAACACTGCCCATAACGAATCCCGAGGAAATGATCGCTCCTCCCTGGGAGTCGACATCCATCGCGGTGACGTAGGCACTGTTGTAGAGGCCCGCACCGTCGTAGTTACCGAGATACGAGGTGTCTTTCGTTCCGTCGGCGTTCAAGCGAACCAAACCGCCGTCGGTTGCCACCAACCACTTCCCACCGGGCAGGGGCTCTATGGCGTTCATGGGTACACCCGGCGGCAAGGCGGCGGTGGCGTTGGAACTGAAAGTCGCGTCCCGGACGTCGATGACGGTGGCGTTGACGAGCCCCGAGCCGAAACCCAATTGTGAAACCAACACCGCGGCGGTGCCGGTCGAGAAAGCGAGGAGCAGGCGACGAACTCGTTGAAGTCGGGTGATCGACATGGACATGAATCCCTTCGTTGGTCGTCAACGGCGTTCGTCAACGGTATTGACTATAGGTCAACAGTGTTGACCTCGACCCGACTCGGCCTTGTGCGCTTGCGCCTCTGCCTGGACCATGCCTCGCTGATGTCCGAGACGCGGGCGACACTCACCCGAGAGAATTTTTGCAGGCCGCATTTCGGCTCGCGGATGCCAACGGGCTGCCTGCCCTCACCATGCGGGCCCTCGGCAACCACCTCGGCGTCGACCCCACCGCGGTGTACCGGCACTTCCCCAGCCGCGATCAGATCCTCACGGGTCGAGAACTACGTGTACCGCGCTGTGAACGACACGCCGACCTCGCTACCCAGACGACGAAGAGTCAGCGCATCGAGCCCCTCGTCGTCGACGATTCGAATAGCGGCATCCACGAACTTTTCTCGAGTGTGCTCCCGCGGCCGAACCATCATCGGAGACCCTCGAGCGCGCGGTACCTCGATCAGTCGACGATGAGACGACGGCGTCGCACCACGGCGACGAATGCGCCCGATGTCAACAACCAAATCGCCAGATTCATGGGGGTCTCACTGTTCCAGCCGGTGCTGGGCAACAACTTCGGAGCCAACTTGAAGCCCATCGACGTCGTGCGGCCGGCGGTGGTGAGCACGATCGTATGATCCCCCACCGCGAGCTCACGCGGAATCGACACCTGACCGACGAAGCTACCGTCGCTACCGGTTCGAATGTCCCCCAAGAGGATGGGCGTGGACATCATCACGATCTCGCCGTTCGCGCTCGCCGGATATCCGTAGAGAGCAGCTGTGACGTCGCCTCCAGCGGTCACCTCCAGTACACCCGCCGGACTCACTTCGGATGGCGTGAGGTCGGGATCGATGCCACCGATGACTACAGCCGATCGTGGGGTCTTCATGACAACCACATTCTCGACAGGAATCGGGAAATCGCGCGTCTCATCGTCCGGGTAAACCGCGAAACCCCGGAACTCGGCTCCCGTGTCAGTGTTCTCCACTCGAACCCCGAGATTGGAACCGGGAGCCAAGGAGTTGAGATCGTCCTCGATCTGCCGAGCCACCTGTTGGATTTCAGCCACTTGCTCAGGTGTCCGGTCTTCGGGCGCCACCTCGGCGGCGGCGGCCGGAACCACGATCACATCCACGACCACTGGGACGCCGTTCTCGTACGCCTCTCCGGCACCAGGTTCAGCCTGCAACAACGCCGCGTTGCTCGATGTCACGAGAGTCGGCGTCGTGTTGATCGGCGTCGCGAGAACTCTCGAAGTGGCTGGAGCCGCGGAAGCGGTGATGGAGCCCGCCACGTACGTAATCGAATAACCCGGCGCGACCCCGCCGCTACACGTCACCGGGTACGCGCCAGCAGGGGACGTCGTGGTGTAAGAGGTCGAACATGACTCGCCCGTCCGACTCACTCCTGCAATCGATGGTGTGCCGGTCAAGGTCGGGACAGGATCCCCAGCCGTGACCGTGTGGGACGATGCCGCCACAGTGAGCGGGAAGGCGATCAACAAGTCGAACGACCCCCCGCCTGAGAAAACGACCCTCGCGATGGCGAGACCTGCCGTGATTGGATTCCCATTGATCTGCGGCCTCACCGTCACCCGCACGACCGACGTTGCCGCGGGATCCAGATCGATGCTCCAGATACCTCGCTCACCCGAAAGCAAGGTGTTTGGACTGACGTTCGGGAGTCCGGTACGCGTCTCATACTCCAAAGCGCCCGCAACGCTTCCACCCGCGACACCGTTCACCAAGGCGTAGCGGTCAGAACCACTCGCGCCGCAATCAAGGCTGAGTTCGATGGTGTCACCCACTTCGGCGATCACCCGAACCGAGCCGGCGGTCAGAGCGCGGGAACAGTCGAAACTCAGTTGCCGATTCGCTTCTGCAACCGCCGCCTTGGTTACCCCGATCGCAACCGTCGTCGTGGCGGTATCGGTCCCATCGGTGGCGGTCACCGTGTAATTGGTCGATGGCTGAACCTCTGCCGGCGAACCAGTGATCGCACCGGTCGTCGTGTTGAACGACAGACCTTGTGGCAGAGCAGGCGCGATGGAAAATGTCACGGGATCGAGGAATGCCGACGGGGACATCGTCACCGACGTGATCGCAGTTCCACGGGTAACCGCAACCGACGAGGTCGACGGAGCCACCGAAACATTCGGCGAACCTACGGCAAAAGCGACCGTAGTCGTGGCCGACGATGAACCGTCAGCGGCGGTGATCGTGACATTCGTGGCCGACTGGTTGGCCGTCGGAGTGCCACTGATCGAGCCCGACGTTGGGTCGATCGAAAGACCAGAAGGCAACACCCCCGTCGTGACCGAATAAGTCGGGGTGCCCGTGAATCCAGTGGGTGACATCGTCACCGGCGTTATGGCCGTCCCACGAACCGCATTGACGGTGGAGACCGAAGCGCTGACAGCCGAGTTGACGTAGACAAAAGTGTTGGCCGAGGAAGCGGTTCCCGAACTGTTGTATGTGGCCGATGCCTTCTGGGTGCCAACATAAACCACGGCATTTCCGACCGTGCCAGCCGGGGACGTAACCACGAGTTGGGTGGGGCTGACACTCACGATCGTGGCCGTCGCACCCGTTGGCCCGCCGAACCTTACAGTCTGGGCACATTCAAGGTCAGTGCCGGTGATGGTCACGGTCGTGCCGCCACTCGACCGTCCTGATGTGGGGCTGATCGCAACGATCACCGGAGCGTTCGTGTTCCACGACGCCCACTGACTGCCGGACATGAACGTGTTCGACATGTTCACTTCACCGTCCGAGTTCGCAACGTTCAGGAATGACGACGTAAAGGTGGTGACCGTGCAGGGCCGCATCGGGAGAACTCCGGTGAACCCATTAGCCGTCGCGGAGACGGCCGTCAGATCTCTCCGATTCACAGTGAGGCTGTACTGCGTCGTAGTGAGCCACGCCGAAGTGACAGCCGGGTTGGAAAAATGGCGGTTACTGCCATCCGACATCGAGACCCGTGTTCCGCCATACGGGTTGGCTGAGGTCACCGCATTGCCTTGTTCATCAGCGAACGAGATGGTTTGGGAATTCGTAAAGATGTACGGCTTCGCCGCGGTTACGTTGAACGTTGAACTAGCAGTTCCTCCGCTAGTTGTGACAACGACTGGTGCGGTCGTGGAAATCGCGCTCGCCGGCAGATTCAGGCCGGCAATAGTGAATGAACCGGTAGTGCTGGCGGCATTGAGGCGAGTCTGAGCAACGCCCGCGATCGTGACCGTGGCATTGGCGAGGTTCGTGCCGTTGATCGTCAACGTGGGTGGGTTCGCCGCGGTCCCCGACAATCTCGTCATGCTGTTGGCAGTCGAAAGCCCATTGGATACGGGCGCCGAAATGCCGGTGATCGTCGGGGGAGGCAACACGTATTCGAATCCATTGGCCACCGTGGTTGCCCCTCCATGAGCGGTCACAACGACGTTGTATTGGCCGAGAGCTTTGCTCGGAGCAGTCACCGTCAAGGTTTGGGGATTCGATGCAGTGTTGAGCACACATGCCGTGACCGCCGTACCGCCGATGGTGACACCACCCGGACAAGCAGTTCCGTCGAGATTGGTTCCCGAGATCACCACTCCTGGCTTCGTGGAGTTCTGCGCACCCGTGTTCGGCGAGATCGATGTGATGATCGGCGGCTCCCAATACGTGAACGCCGCCGGTCTCGAAACCGTTCCACCGTTGGCGGTCACGACGACGTCGACGGTTCCCGCCACATGTGCCGGTGCCACGACGGTGATTTGAGCCCCCGCAAGAGAATTCGCACCTTGGGTGACACCGGTACCCGCAATTCCATCGAAGGTGACCGAGGCACCGAAGAGGTTGTTGCCCGTGATCGTCACCACCGTTCCACCGGCCGTCGAACCGTTGGCCGTGATCGTGGAGATGGTGGTGGCGGAGACCGAGTAGCCATTACTGTCCGGGTACATCACGAACCCGTCCGAGTCTCCGGAGCTACTGAAGAATCCGGGCGGAGCCACGCCGACCCCGGTGTCGAGATCGACGGGCGTGGGAACCGGCGAGCCGGTGGTCGCTGGGCGCTTGAAAAATCCAGCCACGAAGAAGCCACCGGTGTTGTCGATCCAGTTCACCCCTTCGTCCAACGCACCCGTGACCACCCGAGACCACTGATACGTGAATGACGAGTCGTACTTCGAAAAGAAGGCGTCCGACGCCCCAACGGAGGTGAAGTTCTCGGTGCCCGTCGTCGTCAGATCGAGGTCCGCGGTGGCCGTGAACGAGCCGCCTATGTAGATGTTGCCCGACGAGTCGACGTTGAGAGTGTTCAAGGTGCGAGTCGACGCGGCGGGGGCGGTGAAGCCCCTCGCCCAGTCACTTACCATCGAGCCGCCACCGTCGGTGAGTTTCCAAACCACGGGCTGAGCGGCCGCCGGCGACACGGTCGGAGTGATCCCGTCGACGCTCGCACTGGTTGCCCCGCCGAGCGTACCCAAAACGTACACATTCGAACCCGAAACAGTGATTCGCCCCACTACGTCGGTTGCCGTGGAGGAAACCCGTTTGGTCTCTTGAGGGACGCCACTCGAGTCGAGCTTCATCAAGAAACCGTCCTGACCCCCCGAGGAGCTTTGGGTCAACGAGACACCCACCGGGAACACCGGGTTGTTCGAGTTGTTGATGTTGCCCGCACCCGAGGACGCGTTGTTCGCGAAATATCCACCGGCGTAGAGCGAACCATTGGATCCGGTCTTGAGCGCGGACATCCCGTCAAAACCCGCGCCTCCGTAGTTCTTCCCCCACTGAACGGCGCCCGACGAGTTGAGCTTGATGATGAACGGATCATCACTCGCCACCGAGGAATTGTACGTCGCAGGAAATGACGTCAGAACGGTCGTTCCCGAATTAACTGAGTCGAAGTCGAGATTGAATCCATTGAAGGTGCCGCCGACGTAGACGTTCCCACCACCGTCGACAGCTATCGAATCAGGCCCTAGCCGAGCGCTGTATCCATTGACGAGCGGATGGTTGCCGTCGAAAGGCAAGGTGTACAACCACTGGAAAGAGCCCGAAGAGTTCAGCTTGATGACCAAGTACGAGAGATTTTGCGAGAACCCGCGCGTGAACAGAGCTGTCGCACCGCCGGCTTGGCATGTCGAATATCCGGGCTCGGCGTACAGCGAGTACTGGGCCGACACACCGAGATAGATATTCCCTGATGAGTCGACCGTCGCCGAATGGATGTTGAGGGAACCGCTGTTGAACTGGTCTCCGGCACCGAATGTCTTCACCCAGGAGAGCTCGCCAGCGCCGTCGAGCATCTGCACGAAGACTCCTTGACCTCCATTGCAGGAAACCTTGTTCAAGGTCGCCGACAACGACGGGTTCATGTCCCCGCCGCCCGAACCCGTGAACGTGCCGATGTTCAGATTGTTGCCACCCGATGTTCCGAATACGAACTGCGAATTGGAGTCGCCCTGACCCTGCACTACGGACACCTTGGCGCCGTTGGAGGTGTACGCCTGACCGTCGGAGAGGAAGCCGAAAGTGGCGACTGAGGCACAGAGCAACGCGAACACGGCGATGGGCCAAGAGCCGGCACGCCGAAAACTGGGGATCAAGTCTGTCAACATCGTTGATGACTCTAGTTTCCCTCAGTAGAGCCGTTCCTCACCGATCTCGCTGGGACCCATTGATCGGGGGAAGTCCCCGCTAGAACTACAATCTCACCATGGCTGAGCCGCGGGTGACGCTCACACGGGGGGATTTCTTGCGGTCCGCCTTCCAGATCGTCGATTCGGCTGGCCTGTCCGCCCTCACCATGCGGGCGTTGGGCGACCGCATGGGGGTCGATCCCACCGCCGTCTATCGACATTTCCCCAGTCGCGAACGTCTGATCGACGCCATGCTGGATGCGGTCGTCCAGCAAGCCGCCGAAAGTCCCAACTCGGGAGACAATCCGCGGGACCGAGTCATGTCGGTCGCCGTGAACATTCGGCGGGCATTCAGGTCACACCCGAACGTCACTGGTGCTCTGGCTACCGCGACCGGCGACTTCCCGAGCGGATTCATGATCACCAGAATGATGATCTCCGCCTTGCGAGATCTCGGGCTGCGCGACGAGAACCTCGTGCGGATGTACCAGACCTTCGAGGGGTACATCTTGGGCTCGTGCGTGTTCGACACCGGTGGCTACCCGGAGACATTCGTGATCCGCCAGGCTCGTTATCGGCTGATCGGAGAGCCGGAGTTCACCGAAATCGCCACGTCACCCGAGAACGTCGAACGCGTCACCGAAAACGCCTACCTCGACACGATCAACAGTCTCCTCGACCGTTGTGAACACCTCGTTCGGCACTGATTCAGTGCGTGTAGCGGGCCTTGGCCGCCTCGATCTCCTTCTCGGCGGCCTCGCGACCCTCCCAACCCCGCACCGTGGTGTCCTTGTTGGGTTCGAGCAACTTGTACGTCTCGAAGAAGTTCCCCACCTCGTCCAGCATGTGCTCGGGTAGATCGGCGATGTCGGCGTAGTTGGTGAAGCGCGGGTCGTGGGACGGCACGCACAACACCTTGGCGTCGCCACCGGCCTCGTCCTCCATCCAGAACACCGCCACCGGACGCACCCACACGTGACAGCCGGGGAACGTGGGCTGACTCAACCACACGAGCGCATCCAATGGGTCGCCGTCCTCGCCCAACGTGTTCGGGAAGAAGCCGTAGTCCAACGGATACTGCGTGGCGGTGAACAACGTGCGGTCCAACCAGATGGCGCCGGTGTCGTGATCCATCTCGTACTTGTTGCGCGACCCCTGCGGGATCTCGACGATCATCTCAACTTCCACGAACCGCTCCCGCCAGTGCCTCCAACGTGCGCTCCATGTTCGCACGGTTGTGGGCGGCCCGATCGGTCACGCCACTCACCTTTCCGCCCAACCAGTTGGCGAACCGGCCGCGACGATCGATCCACGAGTGGGTCACCAACGTTCCGGTGGCCGACGGTGCAACTTCCCACACCCAGTCGCACCACGCCGAGGGTCCGACCATCAACGCGAACGAAATGCGTCGCGGCGGATCGAACCCGTTCACCTGAACCGTGGTGCTCCAGCTCTTCTTCCCGTTGGAGTTGCGCCCCTTGAAGCGCGCCCCCACGGCCGGTCCGGTGGCACCCTTCACCCACTCGCCACCGTTGTTCTCGGGCGACCACTCACCCATGCGGGTGAGATCACTCACCATCGACCACACCACGTCGGGCGACGCGGCGATCTCCTTGCTCACGACGACGGTCATGATCAGGCCGGTCCCGAGAACATGCCCATGCGCTCGCGCGCCTGGCGGGTGGTGTCGTTGTCCTCGCCCTCGTAGCGCGAGATCTCGTTGCGACCCACCACGTGCCAGTGCACCTCGTCGGGTCCGTCGGCCAGACGCAACGTGCGCTGGCTCGCGTACAAGCGTGCCAACGGAGTCCACTGCGACACGCCGGTGGCGCCGTGGAACTGGATGGCCTCGTCGATGATGGCGCACACGCGGATGGGCACCATCGCCTTCACGGCACTCACCCACACGCGGGCCTCGGCGTTACCCAAAGTGTCCATGGCCTTGGCGGCCCGCAACACCATCAGGCGGCACGCCTCCAGTTCGATGCGGGCCTTGGCGATCACCTCGGGGTTCTTGCCCAAGCGCGCGATGGGCTTGCCGAACGCCTCGCGGCTGAGACCGCGGCGGATCATCAACTCGAGGGCTCGCTCACCGGCGCCGATGGAACGCATGCAGTGATGGATACGACCGGGTCCGAGACGCACCTGCGAGATCTCGAAGCCGCGACCCTCGCCCAACAACATGTTCGACGACGGCACGCGCACGTCGGTGAAGCGCAGGTGCATGTGACCGTGAGGCGCGTCGTCCTCCCCGAACACCTCCATGCCACCGAGGATCTCGACGCCGGGCGTGTCCATGGGGACGAGGATCTGCGAGTGACGACGATGCGGCGGCGCATCGGGACTGGTCATCAACATGCAGATCATGATCTTGCATCGCGGATCACCGGCACCCGAGATGTAGTACTTCTCGCCGTTGATGACCCACTCGTCGCCGTCCAGCACCGCGCGACATTCCAGGTTCTTCGCGTCCGACGACGCCACGTCGGGTTCGGTCATGGCGTACGCCGAACGGATCTCGCCCGCCAACAACGGCTCCAGCCACTTCTTCTTCTGCTCGGGCGTGCCCACGCGCTCGAGCACCTCCATGTTGCCGGTGTCGGGCGCACTGCAGTTCATGGTCTCCGAGGCGATGGGGTTCTTGCCCAACTCGACGGCGATGTAGGCGTAGTCGAGATTGCTCAGGCCCTCGCCGGTCTCGGCGTTGGGAAGGAAGAAGTTCCAGAGTCCGGCCTTCTTGGCTTTGGCCTTCAACGAGTCGAGCAGTTCCAGCTGACCCGGGCCGTACCCCCAGTGGTCGGCGCGGCCCTCCCCCAATCGGTAGAACTCGGCGGTGACCGGCTCCACTTCCTCGTTGATGAACTTCACGACGGCCTCGTACAGCGGCACGACCTTGGCCGACATGGCCAGGTTCATGGCGTCGTCGGTGGCGATACCTGAATGCATTCCGGGTTTGGGCATGCTCGGAGCGTAGTTCTTGTCGCCATTCCCCCTATTGTTCGGGCGCAACGGCGTGATCGCGGTCCATCGCGGATCGGTTGGCGCCGGGGCAATCGAGACTTCAGGGGGCTGAGATGAAGTACGACCTCATCATTCGAGGCGGATCCGTGGTGGACGGCACCGGCAAGCCGGCCGTTCGCGCCGACGTGGCCGTGAACGGCGACCGGATCGCCGCCATCGGTCTGTTGGCCGACGCCACCGCCGTGCGCGAGATCGACGCCACCGGCATGGTGGTGTCCCCCGGCTTCGTCGACCTGCACACGCACCTCGACGCCCAAGTGGGTTGGGATCCGTACATGACCTCCAGTTCGTGGCACGGTGTCACCACGGTTCTCATGGGCAACTGCGGGGTCACCTTCGCCCCCGTCGTCGAACAGGACCGTGCGTTCCTCGCCGAGATGATGGAGAGCGTCGAGGACATTCCGCGACAAGCGATCCTCGACGGACTGCCGTGGGACTGGGAGACCTATCCCGAATACCTCGACTCGGTGCAGCGACTGCGACCCGCATTGAACGTGGTCGGGCTCGTGGGCCACTGCGCCATTCGCACGCAGGTGATGGGTGAACGATCGCTGGGTGACGACGACCCCACGCCGGAGGAACTCGGTCGCATGGCCGACATCGCCGAGGAATCGGTGGCCGGAGGTGCGGTGGGTTTCTCCACGTCGCGCATTCTGTTGCACTTCGTTCCCGACGGTCGTTACGTGCCGGGAACGCTGGCCAAGATCAAGGAGTACGAAGCCATCGCCGACGGCATGAACCGCGCCGGTGGCGGACTGTTCCAAGCGGTGAACGACTTCGGCACCAAGTTCGAGCACGAGATCGAGTTGTTGCGCACCATGGCCGGTCGCGCCGGTGACGTGTTGTTCTCCGGCGGTGCCGGAGACGGCGACATGCGTTTCGTCGAGTACTGGGACAACTTCCTCAACGAGACAGCGTCCACCGTGGGCCGCATTTCGAGTGCCACACAAACACGACCCGGCGGAACCTTGATGGGCTTGAAGCAGACCCCGCCCGTGAAGGGCAAGGCCTGGGCCACCATGATGGCGTTGCCCACCGTGGAGGAACGCTTGGCCGTGCTGCGCGATCCGGTGCGGCGCGCCGAATTGATCGACGAGGGCAACCGCAAGGGAACGTGGTACGACCCGGCCAAGATCTATCCGCTCGGTCTCGACGAGTTGCCCGACTACAACGTGGACGACCCCACGTCCATCGCCACCCTGGCCGCGAACGCCGGCGTCACGCCGGTGGAGTTGATCGTCGATCGGCTGCTGCAGAGCGAGGGCCGTGAGGTGTACAACGCGTGGTTCTTCAACCGCAACACCACGTCGATGGAGGCCTACCTGCAACTCGAGGGAGTGGTGCCGGGCTTGGGCGACGCCGGTGCGCACGCCGGACAGATCTGTGACGCCGACAGCCCCACGTTCTATCTGTCCTATTGGCATCGCGACCGCAAGGTGGTGTCCCTCGAGACCGCCGTGCACCAACTCACGGCCAAGCCCGCCGCGGTGTTGGGTCTGGTCGATCGCGGCACCTTGGCCGAGGGCCGCTTCGCCGACATCAACGTGTTCGACCCGACGGCGTTGCAGACGAAGTACCCCGAGTACGTGAACGACTTCCCCAACGGCAAGGGTCGTTTCGTCATCAAGTCCACGGGATATGCGGCGACGATCGTGAACGGCAAGGTGGTCACCGAGCAGGGTCGCCACACCGGCGAACGTCCCGGCCGCGTGATCCGCGAGTTCTCCCGCGGCTGACTCTCACCCGACGGGCGCCAACGGCACCAGTCGGTCGGCCAACCACGGCGTCAACGCGGCTACGCCCTCGGGACCGAGGTGCGTGCCGTCCACCGTCAGGTCGAGGTTGTCGTCCAGCCACGACCCGAGGTCGACGACCTCCGACGCGGTCCGTCGCGCTTCGTCGATGATCATCTGGTTCAGCACGTCGATGGCCCGCGGGTCGATGTCGAGCGGCCCCCACGGATCCACGTGCCCGGTGGTGGTCCACACCACCGTCGCATCGGGGGCCAGACGATTCACCATCTCCGATGTCGCCTCGATGCGCGCCCGGGCCCATGGTTCGCAGCGATTCGCACCGTCACCGAGCACGCACCACCGGTCGTCACCGTTCGGGTCGATCTCCCACGCCAGGCCGTAACCACCGATGACCACCACCACGTCGGGATCCGTGGCCGTCAACCACTGTGGCAGGTACTCGTTCCACCATTGATCACACCCCGGTTCGTCTCCGATCTCGCGAACGGTCACCGCACCACCCATGTACGAGGTCTTCAATCGTGCGTCACCGCCGAAGGGGCAACCGACCATGTGCACGAGCGACGTCTCGTACCCGAGCGGTTCCAGAGCGTCGCGGACCGCGCCCGAGGTGACCCACGCCGTGGAGTCACCGATCACCAGAACGTCGAGGCCGTTACCGGAGGGTGTCGTCGGAGCGACCGGGATGGTGGTGGCGCCCGTGGTGTCGGGGGTGCCGTCCACCACCGTGGTGCCTACCGGTGCCGAACTCGGTGGCGGGCTTTGCGTCGGAGGAATCGCCAGCAACGGCTGCTCGTCGCGCACCAGCACCAGCGTCGCCACCGCGACCAGTGCGGCGCCCACCACGAGGGACGCCACCATCACCCGATCGGATCTCACCCAGCGACCCACCCGCAACGGCTCCTCGAAGAATCGGAACATCAGGCCCGCGCCCGCGATGGTGATCACCACCGCCACCACCATCCATGGCCGCGGCAAGTGTTCCTCCCCCAGTTCGAACGCCATGAAGTCGATGATCGGAAGATGAAGCAGATACACGCCATAGGAGCGTCGACCCAACCACGCGGGAACCCGAAGCGAGAACAGGCGTGACGGCAACGAACCCGGGTAGCGCCACAACATCGCGATCACCACCGCCGCCAACGGCGCACCGAAGGTGATGCCGATGCGAACTCCGGAAACGGTGTCGCCCGGTGCCCAGATCCACAGCGGTGCTGCCACCACCATGGTGATCAGGATGATCGAACCGGCGGCGCGGTCCGAGAGTCCGCGACGAGCCCGACGATGGCTCAGCGACGCGGCGAACATTCCGAGCGCGATCTCGCCGAGACGCGGCACGGTGTGCAAGTAGAGAACCACGGGGTCGTCGACGACCCACAGGAATGTCCATGACCCCGCGAGAATCAGCAACGACGCCACCATCACGTGCGATGCGAACGAACCTCTTTCTCCGCGTCGTCGGCGCAACACCACCAGCGCGGCGATGACGACCGGGAAGAAGACGTACACCTGCTCCTCGAACGACAACGACCAGAAATGGTGCGTGAGGCTGGGCGAGAAACCGTCCCAGTAGCCGCCACCGTTCAACTGCTCCCAGTTGGCGCCCCACACCAGCGCCGACAGAACGTCGCCCTTCACCGCCGCGAGACCCGGCCAATCGACGATCCGGGCGATCACCACGATCAGCGCCAGCACCAACAGGGACGCCGGAAGCAACCGTCGCAATCGACGCATCCAGAACCTGCCGAGGCGAAGCTCTCCCGTTTCGTCAACCTCGCGCAACGCCAACGTGGTGACGAGGAAGGACGACAGGGTGAAGAACATCCCGATCGCCAACCACAGTCCGCGGTCCGCGCCGACGATGCCGAGGTGCACCACGATGGGGCACGCCAACGCGACGCCACGAATGCCGTCGAGGGCCGAAGCCCGCGTCTGGTTGCCCGATCCGCTCACCCGACCCCGATTATGAACCCGGCGGTGGCCGTTCGCCGGCCACAAGTGTCCCGAAACCGGGATTCGTCGTCCCCGCGCGCGTTCGTCCGGTGCGGGTTCGGCGACTACAACGCCAGCAAGCGACGGGCATTGCCGTCGTAGAACGCCGAACGAGCGTCCGGATCCAGTTCGGTCATGCTGGCCTCGAACCGCCGGATCGGATCGTCGGTGCCCTCGTGGTGCGGGTAGTCGGACGAGAAGGCCACCATGTCGGCGCCCGCCTGCTCCATCACCCAACCGACGTCCTCGCCGGCGAACGGACTCACCACCACCTGGCGTCGCAGGTAGTCCGACGGTCGCATGGACAGGTGCGAGAGATCCTGGATGTTGCGGAACGATCGATGACCGGTGTCGATGAAACGCAGGAACGAGGGCAACCACGTGGCCCCCAACTCCGTGACGCCGAAACGAAGCCGCGGGAACTTCTCCATGACGCCGTCGTACACCAGCGATGCCAGGAACAACTCGGCCGGGTATCCGATACCCATGAACGAGAGCGGGTCACCGGGCGCATCGGATCGAAAATGCGCCATGTCGCGCCCGTTGTCGAAGAACGCCTTGGGCACCGGGCGGTAGTTCTGATCGGCACCCACGTGCAGGAACACCGCGACTCCCGATTCCTGGATGCGCTCCCACACGGGTTCGAAATCGGGGTGCGTGAATGATCGCTGATGAACCGACGGAATGGAATCGACCATCAAACCGGATGCACCCGCCGATACCGCGGTGTCGACGAAATCGATCGCGATCGCGGGCCCGAACTCGAAGGGCACGTACGCGGTGGCCAACAGGCGCGGGTCCGAACAGAAGTCGAGCAGGCCGCGGTTCATCGCCTCGATCGCCGACGCTCGGAACTCGCGCGGCGTCTGCAGCACCTGGGCGAAGGAGCCGGTCGGAAAGACCAGTTGCCGATGGAAACCGAGAAGATCGAGCGCACGACGTCGCTCGTTCGTGTCCCAGCCGCCGAACGACATCCAACCCTTGCGCGACATCTTCATGTAATCCCGCTCGGCCTCGTCGTGGAAAGCCGCATCGGTGCACCGACGACGATGATCCCGCTCGGCTTCGGCGAGATAGCGGGCGAACTCGGGATCGTCGGACGCCAGTTCCGGAATCCGGTCGGCGACGTCGGCGGTGGCGTAACCACGAAGCCAACCGACCGGCTCGAGAATGTGCGCGTCGATGTCGATCACCGAACGCTCATCGGCGTACGTGGCCATGCGAATACCCCCACGGCCGAGACTAACACCGCCGATAAAGTCGAGTGGTCGGGCGGGAATGGAGTCGAGGGTGCTGGAGGAACTGCGAGAACTGTTGCGGATCCCCCGCTATCGCCTGTTGCTCGCGGCGCGCTTCGTGTCGAACATCGGCAACGGAATGGCCCCCATCGCGTTGGCCTTCGGAGTGCTCTCGCTGGATGGCGCCGACGCCGGTTCCCTGAGCCTGGTCACCACCGCCCAGATGATCCCCCTGGTGGCCTTCCTCCTGATCGGTGGCGTGGCCGCCGATCGCTTCGGTCGTTCTCAACTGGTCGGTTCCACCGACATCATCGGCAGCTTCGTGGTGGCCGTCAGCGCGATCGCCTTCCTCACCGGCAACGCGTCGATCCCGTTGCTGTGCGTCAACGGGTTCATCTTCGGTGTGCTGAACGCGCTCTGGTATCCGGCGTTCAGCGGGCTCATGCCGATGATCGTTCCCGGTCCGCTGTTGCAGGGCGCGAACTCCATCCTCGGTCTGGGCGCCAACGTGGGGTTCACGCTCGGTGCGAGCATCGCCGGATTCATCGTGTCCGCCGCCGGTCCGGGATGGGGGCTGCTCGGAGACGCAGGGTCGTTCCTGATCGCCGGAGTGTTGGTGCTGTCGTTGCGCCTCCCGAAGTCGTTCGGCGAGAACACCGACGAGGATCGCTCGTCGATGATCACCCAACTGCGCGTGGGCTGGAAGGAGTTCTCGTCGCGCCGCTGGATCGTGCTGATCGTCGGAGCGTTCGCCTTCTATCACCTGGCTTTCGAGGCTTTCATCGCCGTGCTCGCCCCCGTGCACATGAAGGAGGACTTCGACGGGGCGCGTGCGATGGGAACGATGATGTTCGGATTCGGTCTGGGCAGCATCCTCGGCACCGGCCTGGCGTTCCGATTCAAACCACGTCGACCACTGTTGATCGCCGTCGGCGTGATGCCCATGGGCGCCGCCTGGATGCTCGCCACCGGGCTCTCGGCACCGCTGTGGGTGTTGTTCCTCACCGCCGCCGGCACCGGTGTGGCCATCGACGTGATGTACGCCAACTGGATGACCACCCTGCAGACGAACGTGCCCGAGGAGGCCCTCTCCCGCGTCGGCTCGTACGACGCCTTCGGATCGTTGGCCTTCGCGCCCATCGGACTGTTGGTGGCCGGCCCCCTGGCGCACGCACTCGGCGCGAGCGCGTCGATCATCATCGTGGGAACCATCGCCCTGATCGCGGTTCTCGCGCCGCTGATGTCCGGCGAGGTGCGTCACCTGCAGCGAACCCACTGATCACCCTTGCCATTCGTCGCGCGCGACACCATGATTCGGACATGACGACGCCGGGGACGCAGGACTGGTTGGACCAGGTCATCGAGGACGTGCTCGAACCCGAACTGGAGATCGTCGACCCACATCACCATCTGTGGCCGGCCGGCCGGGGGTTGAAGTATCAACGCGACGACCTGCATCGCGACATCGACGGTGACACCGAACGAGGCGGCCACAACGTGACCAAGACGGTCTTCATGGAATGTGGCGCGGCCTACGACCGTGAGGCGCCCGAGCATCTTCGTTCGCTGGGCGAGACCCGATTCATCGCGGATCAGGCGTCATCGGATCCTCGCCCGTTGATCGCGGGCATCGTGGGACACGTGGATCTGCGGCGCGACGATTTGGACGACCTGTTGGACCGTCACGTCGAAGCCGGGCGCGGACTGTTCCGCGGGGTGCGCGACGCACTGTCGAGGGCCGAACACCCCGACGCGATGATGATCCCGGGACACGCGCCGCGCGACCTGTATCTGGACACCGACTTCCGGCGCGGGGTGCGGCGACTGGGCGAGCGCGGCCTCACCTACGACTCGTGGCACTACCACCATCAGAACCGCGAGTTCCTCGAACTGGCCCGCGCGACGCCGGAGACCGTCATGGTTCTCGATCACTTCGGAACCCCCATCGGCGTGGGTCCGTACGCGACGCGACGCGAGGAGATCTTCGAACGGTGGAAGCGTGACATCGCCGACATCGCGGCGTTGCCCAACACCGTCGCCAAGATCGGCGGCCTCGCGATGCCCGACAACGGATTCGGCTGGAACACCGCCGATCGCCCGCCCACCTCGGACGAGTTCCTCGCCCGCCAGTCCCGCTACTACATGCACGCCATCGAATGCTTCGGGCCCGATCGCTGCATGTTCGAGTCCAACTTCCCCGTCGACCGCTTGTCGTTGTCGTACACCGTGCTGTGGAACGCGTACAAGAAGTTGACGATCGGTTTCTCGGCCGCCGAGCGCACGGCGCTCTTCTCGGGCACGGCGTCGCGCGTGTACCGGGTGTGAAAGTCAGCCACCGCGCCAAATGAGCCCGTCTCCACGAAGGGTCCGCCGGTAGTTTCAAGGGTCATGAGTTCTCCCGCGAACGGGCCCAGCGAGATCCGTCAGTCCGACAAGTTGGCCCACGTCCTGTACGACATTCGCGGACCGGTGCTGGAAGAGGCCAAGCGCCTCGAGGAACAGGGCCACCGCATCATGAAGCTGAACATCGGGAACCCGCACCCGTTCGGTTTCGAAGCCCCGCCCGAGATCCTGGTGGACGTCACCCGCCATCTGCAGCAGGCCCAGGGCTACAGCGATTCGCAGGGAATCCGCTCGGCACGAACGGCCGTGGTGCAGCACTACCAGACCCTGGGCATCGACATCACCGACCCCGACGACATCTGGCTCGGCAACGGTGTGAGCGAGCTGATCCAGCTGTCGCTCAATGCGCTCCTGAACGAGGGCGACGAGGTGCTGATCCCGGCGCCGGACTACCCGTTGTGGACCGCCTCCACCACGTTGGCCGGCGGCACCCCCGTTCACTACCTCTGCGACGAGGAGAACGACTGGAACCCCGATCTCGACGACATCCGCTCGAAGATCACCGGCAACACCAAGGCCATCGTCGTCATCAACCCCAACAACCCCACCGGCGCGGTCTACAGCCGACAGACCCTGCGGGCCATCGCCGAACTGGCCATCGAGCACAACCTGATCGTCTTCGCCGACGAGATCTACGACAAGATCCTCTACGACGACGCGGTGCACCACTGCATGGCCGAGTTGGCGCCCGATGCCTTCGTGGTCACCTTCAACGGATTGTCGAAGGCGTATCGCCTCGCCGGATTCCGCAGTGGCTGGATGATGATGACCGGACCGCGCAAGCACGCGGCCAGTTACGTCGAGGGCGTCAACATGCTCACGAACATGCGGTTGTGCGCCAATCACCCGGCGCAGTACGCCATCCAGACCGCGCTCGGTGGACGTCAGAGCATTCGCGAGTTGGTGCTGCCGGGCGGTCGTCTGCTGGCCCAACGCGACGCGGCGGTCGCCGCACTTCAGAAGATCCCGGGCGTTTCGTGCGTCGTGCCAAAGGGCGCCCTCTACGTCTTTCCGAAGTTGGATCCGCAGATGTACCCCATCGCCGACGACCGACGCTTCGTGTTGGACTTCCTGCGCGCCGAGAAGGTGTTGGTGGTGCAAGGCACCGGCTTCAACTGGCCGAACACGGATCACCTGCGCATCGTCACGTTGCCGTGGGCGAAGGACCTGACCGAGGCCATCGAGCGCCTCGGCCGATTCCTGTCGACCTACACCCCGCCCAAGGACTGACCCCCCAACCCACTTGGGATCGCGCGGGGGTCAGAATTGGGTGCTCATCCGCCCAGCGACAACAGATACTGACCGTATCGGTCGTAGGCGATGTTCGACGCCACGTGATGTTGCACGGAACCGTGCGCGTCGCGGAAACAACGCTGCAAGATGCTGGAGTTGAACAGCGCTCCGGCACCGGCGAAGTGGAACAGGTGACTCACCGTGTTGGCCGCACTTTCCGTGCACCAGGCCATCGCGCTCACCACGTACTGCTGCTGTTGCATCGACAGGGTGTGGCCGGCCAACAAGGTCGCGTCCGCTTCCTCGAACGCCTTCACCGCGAACGCGCGCGCCGCGTCGATGGCCAACTGTCCCTTGCCGAACTCGTACTGGAAGGCACCACGATCGGCGAGGCGTCCGTCGAATCCCCGAGCCTTGGCGTTCGCGTAGGTGGCCAGTTCGTCCATGAACCGCTGGCACACACCCATGGTGAAGCCCAGGTTCTCCCCCGCCACGTATGCCTGATAGCCGGTCTTGAACATCGGCCCACCTCGACGTGGTGCTTCCATCGGATCGAGGACCATGGCATCGGGGACGAACACGTCGTCCACGTGAATGGTGAAGCTGCCGGTGCCCTTCAGCGCCATCACGTCCCAGTCGTTGTCGACCCGTGCCTCGCGCGTGCGCACGATGACGATGCGTACCCGTGGTTGCTCGGCGCCGGCCTCGACGGCCGTGAGCAATGCGAAATCCGAGTGCTTCACTCCACTGGCGTATTTCCAAGTTCCCGTGAGGCGGACTCCGCCATCGACCGGAAGGAAGGTGCCGGTGGGCGCCGAGACCGCCGCCATGATGGGTGCGGGGTTGTCGCCGAACACGATGTCGAGACCGTCGCGACCCAAGCGCGCTCCCGCCATGGCCGCCGCGCCGGCATGGTTGAAACCGGCCCATGCCGCGGTGGGGTTCGCGTACGACAACGCCGAGAAGTAGCGGAACTGATCCGCCATGTGCAGATGATCTCCGCCCACCTCCAACGGCGCCTTGATCATGGGCACCCGCAGATGACGCATCAGCGCGTCCAACGCGTCAGGAGCGGTGCCCTGCCTCTCGGCTTCGGCCGCAGTGATGTCGAACTCGACGTGGTGCTCGCGGATCTCGTCGATCAGAGCGCCGACGGTGCGGGGATGGTGCATCAGAAGACTCCTTCGAAACTTCCGCCGTCCATCTGCAGGTTTTGTCCGCTGATGTAACCGGCTTGCGCCGAGCACAAGAAGGCGAACGCATCACCCAATTCGGAGGCCTGACCCAATCGGCCGGCTTTGATGGAGGCCACCTGTTCGGCTCGTGCCTGTTCGTAGGTGATGCCCTTGATCTTCATGACCACCTGCGCCATCTGTTCCTGGCGCGCGGTGTCGAACCGCTCGGGAAGAATCTGGTTGACGGTGACGTTGAACTTGGCCACGTCCTTCGACACACCCTTCAACACACCGGTGAGCCCCAATCGTGATCCGTGCGACAGGCTCATGGCCGAGTTCGGCGACTTGACCATGGCCGAGCTGATGGCCACCACGCGACCGAATCGCCGTTCGCACATGCCGGGCAACACGCGCTGCAGGAAGGCCAAAGGCCCGGTGAGCGCTTGTCGAAGCGCATCGGACCACATCTGCTCGGTGAGATCGGCGAAGGCCGCCGGCGACGGTCCCTGTCCGTTCAGCAGCACGATGTCGGGGTTCGGACACGCGGACATCAACGCGTCCTGAACCATGGACGTCGACGAGTCGCCGACCACTCCCTGCACGCGCACTCCGAACGTCGTGCCGATCGCCCCGACCGTCTCGTCCACGTCGGCCGCGGTTCGACCGTTCACCACCAGGTTCACGCCCTCGCGCGCGAGGCTCTCAGCGCACGCGCGGCCGAGGCCGCGGGTGCTTCCCAACAACACGGCCGTGCGACCACTGATCCCGAGATCCATGATCAGTCCAGCCCGTCGGCCACGCGGCCCGCGGCGATGGCTGTGATGTCGGGCGGATTGAAGAAGACCCCCGGCGGATCCTTCGGACCCCACACCGAGAACCCGGCCGGGCCATCGGCACCTTCCCAGTCCATCTTGCAGAAATCGCGCGCCCAAACTTCGTCGTCGAGGATCTGGTCCATGTCGCTGAAGAACTCGAACATGTTCCCCGACGGATCACGCAGATACCAGAACACGTTGGCCCCCAGATTGTGACGGCCCACGCCGACCACGCTGGCGTCCTCACGTTCGGTCACCACCGCGCGTCCGGCCAGTCCGACGGCGTCGATGTCGTCCACTTCCACCGCGTAGTGATTTAGGTACGAGGTGGGACCGGGCTGGATCATGAGATTGTGATGATCGCTCTCGACGCGCATGAAGGTGGCGAGGCCGTTGAGGATGGAGTCCGAGACCCGGTAACCCAGGAGGTTCACGTAGAAGTCGACCGCTTTGGCCGTGTGGGGCGTGCCGAGCACGACATGGCCGATGCGACGCGGAGGACGCGGATCGGTGTGCAGGACGGCGTCGGCACGGGTGTCGACGCGAGTTCGTTGTCCGGGCGCGTTGAACGGGCGCGCCTGTCCGGGCGTGAGCGGGTGCGGATCGGTGACGTCGATGACCACTCGGTGCCCGAACACCGGGTCGACACACGTCAGCGTGGTGCCCGCGACCGTGACCTCGAGGCCGGCCTCGCGCAGGCGACCGGCGATGTCGGACAGATCCTTCTCATCGGAACATCCGAGGTGCATGGAGGCGAGGTGGCGATACGGGGCTTCGCGCAGTGTCATCTGCGTCGGACGATCCACGGTTCCCAGCACGTTGGATGCCGTGCGTTGCATGCCGTGCCGTTCCCAGAATTCCATCAGCTCGGCGGGGTTCGGAACGGCGAGTTCGATGTCGAGAAGCGCGTTCAGGGTCACGATTGCTTCTCCTGCTCGTCCATCTGGTCCCACACCTCGCCGAGCACCCGCGACGCGCTGACGGCGACCGGCCATCCCGCGTAGTGGGCGACGTGGGTGATCATGGCCTCCAAGGTCGCCCGCTCGATACCCAGGTTTCGGGCGCCCCGGAAGTGCAGGTATTGCTCGGACTCGCGCCCGGTGGCCACCAAAACCGTGCAGGTGACGAGCGAACGTTGTTGCAGCGACAACCGGTCGTCCTGCCAGATCTCTCCGAACAAGTGGTCGATGGTCTGCGCCATCAGATCGGCGTGCACCGAGCGAGACG
>CAEZTS010000003.1_pt1 | contig 22382 bp, 24 predicted proteins | sample 7264281 | NCBI WGS metagenome assembly CAEZTS01 (sample SAMEA6813810, study PRJEB35770) | freshwater metagenome | biome: Freshwater; feature: Freshwater reservoir; material: water | place: Czech Republic | collected 2017-08-18 | depth 0.5m m
AGGGCAATCTGCTCGCGCGCGCCACGCAGTTCTCCTCCGATTTGTCGATCGTCGACCTCGACGTGGACGCGCCGAAGGCGTCGACCATCACGCCGATCATGGAGCGTTCCGAGGAGTTGTACGAGGCTCTCGTTCTCGGAACCCGCGACTACGTGCGCAAGAACAAGTTCAGCGACGTGGTGATCGGTCTCTCGGGCGGAATCGACTCGTCGTTGGTGGCCGCGGTGGCCGTCGATGCGTTGGGTGCCGAGCACGTGCACGGCGTTTCGATGCCCTCGCGTTACTCCTCCGACGGCTCGCGGACCGATGCGCAGGAACTCGCCGAAGCGTTGGGCATCGACATCCGCACGATCTCGATCGAACCCGTGTTCCAGTCGTATCTGGAGATTCTCGGGCCCAGCTTCGAGGGCCGTTCGGCGGACCTCACCGAGGAGAATCTGCAGAGTCGTTGCCGGGGCCAGATTCTGATGGCGCTGTCCAACAAGTTCGGGTGGATGGTTCTCACCACCGGGAACAAGAGCGAGATGGCGGTGGGATACTTCACCATTTACGGCGACTCGGTGGGTGGTTACGCGGTCATCAAGGACCTCTTGAAGCTGGACGTGTTCGCCTTGAGCCGTCACGTGAACGAACGCGCCGGGCGCACGATCATCCCCGAATCCGTGTTGACGAAGCCACCGTCGGCCGAGCTACGACCCGACCAACGCGACGACCAGAGTCTCCCGCCCTACGAAGTTTTGGACCCGATCCTGTCGCTCTACGTCGAACAGGATCGCACCGCCTCGGAGATCATCGATCTCGGTCATCCGGAGGATGTCGTCCGACGCATCGCCCGGTTGGTGGACGTGAACGAATACAAGCGACGTCAATGCCCGCCCGGGGTGCGCGTGAGCGAGAAGGCGTTCGGGAAGGATCGGCGTTTGCCGATCACGAACGGATACCGCGGCTGAAGGCCGCGAGCGACGCGATCATGCCGAGAGCCATGACGGCTCCGACCACGGCAGGAACGTCGATGCCGAACCGGTCGTAGGCCGCCGTGGCCACCACCGACATGGAAGCGCGACCCAGCATTCCGCCGGCCAACACGATGCCCAATCCGCGTCCGGGCGCCTCGGGGATGAGATTGGCGGCCAGTGGCAACAGGCTGACGATGGCGAACTCGAATCCCAACAGGAACAGTCCGAGCATGACGAGGCCCGGGACCTGTTGGGTGTGGAGCGCGGCCAACAGCAACCCGGACGGCACGATGAGCAACGCGCCGGCGATGGCACTGCGCTCCTTGCCCCACACGTCGGTGCGACGGGCACTGGTGACGGAGGCCAGAAGTTCGAACGCGCCCAATCCGAACGCCACGGCCGCGATGCCGGCCTCGGTGAATCCGAACTCGTCCTCCAACCACGAGCCGAAGGTGACGAACATGGCCTGGCTGGAGGCCATGAGGAAGAACATCGCCGAGAAGACGAGATAGCCACGCCGTGGCATCGCCGCGGCGATCGCGTCGCGTTCTCGGACCGAACCCGCGACGTCGTGCGGGTCGAGGCGTGATCCGATGACGACGGCCATGATTCCCACGGCACCGGCGCCCACGGCGTACCCCCAACGCCACGACGTTTGAGACGCCACCAGACCCATCACGGTGACGCCCACCAACAGACCCAGGGCCCACGAGGTCTCGGTGATGCCGATCACCCGACCACGCCGCTCGTAATCCACGTGGTCGTTCACCCACGCGCTGAGCCCGATGTCGAAGAAGAACTTGGAGACGCTGATGAGGAGAATGCCGACGACGAAGACCCACATGTTCGGGCTGGCGGCGGCCACCACGGCGGCGGCGGAGATACCGAGCAGGCCGCCGGCCATCGCGGTGCGGCGGTGCATGCGGTCGACGAACGATCCGAGAAGTGGCGACGCGCCCATGGCCAACTCGGTGATCATGAGCGCCACGCCGAGACGGGTGAGGCTGATGCCGAAGTCGTCGCTGATGCTGGCGAGGAAAGGTGGGGCGAACCGGAAACAGGCGTTGGCCGTGAGGCGCGCCGTGGTGAGCGGCAGCACGTGTCGACGCGTTTCGGCCGAATAGGAGTCGTCGAGGAAGCGGTCGACCAGTCGCGTCTTCAGCATTGCGCGTCCGGATCGTCGTCACCATCGGAGGACTTCGCGATGAGGTAGCCGATGGCGCGCTCGGACTTCGGGTAGCGATTGACGATGGTCCAGAAGTCGGGCCCGTGGCCCGGCACGTGGAGGTGGGCGAGTTCGTGCACGATGACGTAGTCGAGTACCCAGGTGGGGAAGCCCACGAGTCGGGTGGAGATGCGGATGTCGGATCGAGACGGCGTGCACAGTCCCCACACGGATGTGAGGTTGTCGGCCCAGGCGATGGACGCGGGCGTGCGCAACGAGAACGTGCGGGCCAAACGCGCGGCTCGGTCGGCGAGGTCGATGTCGTGGGTGGCCAGACGACGACGGAACCGCCGCACCATGTCGGCCACGCTGGATTTCTCCTCGTCGGCGCTCATCCACGACGGGATGGAGACGCGCAACACGTCGCCGACCATCTGGGCGCTGATGCTGCGACGTCGCTTCTTCGAGCGGATCACCTCGACGCGGAACGGATCACCGGTCGTTTCGAGACGAGCGTCGACGTGTTCCGGATCGAACAAGCGGGGCGCGGGTTCGGGGGTCATCGGTTCATTCCACCGCGCCGGTGTTGCGCAATTCGTCGGCGATGAGTTCGAGCGGGAACAAGAGGGAGCCGTTGCGCCACGTTCCGTCGCCGGCGTGTTCGAACCATCCGCCGGCCAGATTGGGGAAGCGGGTGTCGGGGTCGCCGAAGTGTTGCCGCAACAGGCGCAACACGCCACCGTGGGAGACCACCAGCACGCACCCGTCGGGATGCTCCGACGCGATGGCCGCCAGTGCCGCCGTGGCCCGTTCGACCGTGGACTCCACGGTCTCGAAACCCGGGGGTCGACGGTTGTCGGTCAGGTAGCCGGGCCAGTCGCGATCGATCTCGTCGGGGGTGAGCCCCTGCCATTCGCCGGCGTGGTTCTCGCGCCAACGGACGTCGGTGGTCACCCGCGCGCACCCGACGACGTCGGAGATCAGTTGCCCGGTCACCCGCGCCCGCTCGAGGTCGCTGGTGACGACGGCATCGAAGGGCGGGCACTCGGTGGCCAACAGGCCCGCGGCCGACACCGCCTGTGATCGACCGAGATCGGTGAGGGGCGGATCGGCCTGACCCTGCCAGCGACGAACCGCGTTCCAGGTGCTCTGACCGTGGCGGAGGACGAGGACTCTGGTGCCGGGATGGCGTCCGCTGTTCGTCACAGACGACGAGGGTACTGCCGGTACGCTCGGCGACGTGGCCTCCCTTCGACTGTTCGCACGGGCGCGCGAGATCGCCGGAACGGGTGCGGCCGACGTCCCGGGGGCGACGGTCGACGAGGTGGTGGCCGAGGCGGTTCGCCGTTTCGGTCCGGACTTCGCCGAGCTCCTTGCGAGTTGTCGGATCTGGCTGAACGGAGAAGCGGTGTCCGGTTCGACGGCCGTGACCGACAAAGATGAGGTGGCGGTGTTGCCACCAGTCTCCGGAGGATGTCGATGAGCGAACAGAACCAATCTCTCGATCCGGCGTCTCTCGCGTTGGCCGATCTGCGCGCCGAGCGCGAGGCGTTGCGCAAGGACGAGGACGCGGTGTCGTTCGTTCGTCGATTGGCGCAGGGTCGGGTCGATCTGGTGGCCGCGGTTCGCGCCGGTCGTCGGGGCGGGTCCGCGGTGACCGCGGCCGACATCGTGAAGTCGGGCGTCGGCCCGGCGCCCAGCACCGGCTCGGTTCGTCCTCCGCGCGACACCGACATCGCCGGCGATCACCCTCTCCTGGCCGAGTTCGATGCCCTGTGCGATCGGTTGGGCTTCGACAACATGGCCGACCTCGACGAGGCGGCGCTCGACACCATGGAGGCCCAACTGCGGGCCTTCGAGGCCACGCAATCGGAGATCCGCCGACGTTTGTTCGATCGCATCGACGCGCTCACGGCCGAATTGGTCCGCCGTTATCGCGATGGTGGCGCAACGGTGGACGCCCTCCTCGACGGCTGAGTGAGATCCGACGGCTGATCGGGGATATTCCGGCCCGATCAGGGAAGTTTTTCACCTCGCCGGTAGTTTCAGCCCTCTGTGACACGCGTGGCCATGTTGTCCTTCCACACCTCGCCGCTGGCGCAGCCGGGTGTCGGCGACTCCGGGGGCATGAACGTCTACGTCCGCGAACTGGTGGCCGGCCTGGCCCACGCCGGTGTCGAGGTCACCACCTACACCCGTGAATGGAAGCGGGGCTTGCCGCGCGAGGTGTTGGTGGAACCCAACCACCGTGTCGTGCACGTGCCCGCCGGAACCCACGACCTTCCCAAGGAGGAATTGGAGTCCGTCATCCCGCGGTTCACCGATTTCGTCCTCGACGACATGCGAGGTCCGCGACCCGCCGATGTCGTCCACGCGAACTACTGGTTGTCCGGCATCGCGGGTCACTCCATCAAGCACGAACTCGGAATCCCGCTCGTGACGACCTTCCACACGTTGGCGCGGGTGAAGGCCGAAGGCGGAGATCCCGAGCCCGAGCGTCGCGAGCGCGCCGAATCCGAGATCATCGGGTGCGCCGACGCCATCTGCGTCAGTTGCGACGAGGAGGAGGAGCAGTTCGTCCGCCTCTACGGCACTCCTCCCGGTGGCCTCGAGATCGTGGCGCCCGGAGTGGAGCACGCGTTCTTCACCCCCGGCGATCGTCGCGGCGCGCGTCACGCATTGGGCATGGGCGACGGACCGGTGTTGTTGTTCGTCGGTCGCATCCAGCCATTGAAGGGCGTCGACGTGGCGGTGCGCGCGTTGGCGGCACTCGGTCGCACCGATGCGGAGTTGTACGTGGTCGGTGGTGCCAGCGGTTCCGAGGGCGACGTCGAGGTGCAGCGAGTGCGCGCGCTCGTCTCCGAACTCGGACTCGACGGGCGCGTGCACTTCGTGGCCCCGCAGGCGCACCACATCCTGTCCACCTACTACCGGGCGGCCGATGCGGTCTGGGTGCCCTCGCGTTCGGAGAGTTTCGGACTGGTGGCCCTCGAGGCGGCCGCGTGCGGCATCCCCGTGGTGGCCAATGCCGTGGGTGGCCTGTTGTCGTTGGTCGATCACGGTTCCACCGGATTCCTGGTGAACGACCGCGACCCCGAGCAGTTCGCCGCCTACACCGATCATCTGTTGCGCAACCCTTCGTTGGCCGCGACCATGAGGTCCGCCGCGGCCGAACGTGGACGTCGCTACACCTGGAGCTTCGCGGCGGCCCGTCTTCGCCGCGTTTACACCGACATCACGGCCCGGTCCCTCGTCAACTGCTCGTGAGCGACCTCTTCGACGACGAATCTCTGGCGGTCCTCGAGCGCCGCGTCGACGAATGGCTCGCCGCCATGAAGTCGTCGAACGAGACGATCCTGGCCATCGACATCGCCGAACCCGATCCGATGTTCCGCGCCCGCTGGTACGTGCGAATGCGCGGCGAAACCAAGGACTTCATCACCGTCTGGATCACCCTCGGTCAGCGAACGTTGCGATACGAGACCTACGTGATGCCCGCTCCGGAGGAGAACATCGCCGAGTTCAACGAACAACTGTTGCGTCGCAACGACCGGTTGGTCGGTGCCCACTTCTCGTTGGGTCTGGAGGACGCGGTGTACCTGCGCGGCGATCTTCCATTGAGCGGACTCACCGAACCCGAACTCGACCGAATCGTCGGTTCGTTGTACGCCCACGTCGAACAGTGCTTCCGACCGCTGTTGATGTTGGGATACGCGTCGCGTTTCGTCGACTGACCCCGGTCCGGCGATCCGACACCGACCGTGACACGGCTCGCCGGCACTCTCGCTTCGTCGCCCACCCGTGGCCGTCTCGTCGGCGTCGGTCGGGAAGTCGGCGCCGACGGGATATCGCCGAGCGTTAGCGTGACGGCATGTCGAACAACTCGCGGTCGAATCTGGTCGTCGTCGGTGGGGGCAACATGGGGGCGGCCCTGGTGGGCGGCCTTCTCGCGTCGTCCGCGGTCGATCCGGCCGATGTGTCCATCGTGGAGGTGGCCGAGGCCCGTCGTGAGCAGTTGGTCACCATGTTCCCGACGGTGAACATCGCCTCCGAGATCCCCCGCTGTGGTGCCGCGGTCATCGCGGTGAAGCCCCACGATGTTCCCGCCGCCGTCGCCACGGCCGTCTCCAGTGGGGCCACACGCATCCTGTCCATCGCCGCCGGGGTCACGTTGTCCACGCTCGAAGCAGCGGCCGGTGAAGGAGTGGCGGTGGTGCGCTCGATGCCGAACACGCCCGCGATGGTGAGACAGGGTGCGTCGGCGATCGCCGCTGGCCGTCACGCCGATGACGACGACGTCGCCTGGGCCGAATCCATTCTCGGTTCGGTGGGCACGGTGGTCCGGGTGTCCGAATCGCAGATGGACGCGGTCACCGGATTGGCCGGAAGCGGACCGGCGTACATTTTCCTCGTGGCCGAGGCTCTCATCGATGCAGGGGTGGAGGCCGGTCTCGAACGGCCGACCGCGGACGCTCTCGTGCGTCAACTGCTGGTCGGATCGGCCGCGTTGCTGTCCCAAGGTGAACCACCCGCCGACCTGCGCGCCAAGGTGACCTCACCCGGTGGAACCACCGCGGCCGGAATCGCGGTGCTCGAGAGTCATGAGGTGCGTGCGGCGTTCGTCGACGCGGTGCGCGCGGCCACCGAACGCGGACGCGAACTCGGGCGCGGTTGACGAAATTTCTTGCGCCGGTCCGCTGACATTTTTCGGCGACGTTTTCGGGATCTCGCAGGTCAGCGATTTAGTGAAAATCGAGGTCGATTCGTGCAGTGTGCAACCTTTGAAAATTTCCCCACGTGACACTTTTCTCTCGGCCGTATCTGTGCCTAACGTATGTCACAGGTCACAAGACCACCGGCTGATTCAGCCGGGAGACGCGCCCGCAAGGGCAGCGCCGACAGGGCCGGTGCCATCGGGGGGTTGGCACCGGCCCCGTCGCATTTACGGGCCGGTTTTTCCCGTCACGAACACCACGTTTCGCGTACGGACGGACACACTGTGTTCATGAGCGCGACACGATTCTCGACGATGTCGTTCCTGTCGGACCTCGGGCTCGGTTCCGAACACGTCGGCGTGGTGAAGGCCGTCATCCGCGAGGAGGCTCCGCACGTTGCGGTCATCGATCTGACGCACGACATCGCGCCGTTCGACGTGCGCGCCGCGTCGTTGGCGTTGGCGCGCGCCGTTCCGTATCTCACCGAAGGCGTGGTGATCGCGTGCGTCGATCCCGGTGCCGGGAGTGATCGTCGCTTGATCGGCGTCGAGGTGGCCGATGGTGCCGGCGTCTTCCTCGGTCCCGACAACGGGTTGCTCGCACCGGGCGTCGCACTCGTGGGTGGCGCCGGTCGTGCCGTCGTGCTCGATCGTGACGAGCATCATCTGAGTTCGCCCGGGTCCACGTTCGCCGCGCGCGACGTACTGGCGCCGGTGGCCGCGGCTCTGTGCAACGGCATCGACCTGTTCGACCTCGGCACGCCCATCGATTCGGGGATGTTGTTGCCCGGAGTGGTGCCGATCCCGCGCGAGGAGAACGGCGGACTCTCGTGCGAGGTTCTGTGGGTCGATCGATTCGGCAACTGCCAACTGAACGTGTCGCTCGACGACGTGCGCACGGTTCTCGGCGCCGACGTGACGCGGGTGCGAACCACCATCGGCCCCGACGTCCGCAGCTTCGAGGTGGTAACGGCATTCGATTCCCTCGGTGCGGGCGCCGCCGGACTGGTGGTGGATTCGACCGGATTGTTGTGCATCGCCGTCGGTCGGGCGTCGGCCGCGAACGAGCTGTCCGTGGGTGAGGGCGACCAGGTGTTCCTCTCCCCGGGTGGAGAACCGGCCCCCGCCAGCGTGTCGGTGACCATCTCGCCCTCGCGCTGATCGTCCGGTGCTCCGACGAGCCGGTCGTCGGGTCCGGCTAGGGTGAATCCATGCGTCCCGCCACCACGTTGACCATGGCCCTGTTGCTCGGCGCGATCTTCGTGGCGGGAATCATCTCTCTCCTCCAACTGTGAGGATGCGCGCGATGAGGAGGAACCAGTCATGAACCTGGCATCCATCGTCGACAAGCACGACGCGACCCGCCCGGCCGTCATCAGCCGCGGTCGCACCACCTCCTACGGGGAGTTGCGGGACCAGATCGAATCGTTCCGCGGCTCGCTGGGAGCCCTCGGGGTGGTGCCCGGCGACCGGGTGGCGCTGATGTGCGGCAACGGGCGCTGGTTCGTGGTGGCGTACATGGCCGTGGTCGGCGCCGGCGCCATCGCCGTGCCGTTGAACCCGTTGAGTCCGACGCCCGAACTCGAGGCCGAACTGGCCATCGTGGATCCCAAGGTGGTCTTGGTCGAGGCATCCGGTGTTTCGTCCTTTTCCGCCGTCGACCGCCGTCGACTTCCGTCCCTGGCGCACGTGGTCGTCACCGATGCCTCGAGCGCGTCGTCGGTGCAGGGGTCGGCGACCGTGCGCACGTTCGACGACATGCTCGGCGGACCGAAAGCGCGTTGGATAGAGGTGAACGACTCCGATCCGGCGGTCCTCATCTTCACCAGCGGAACCGCGGGTTCGCCCAAGGCCGCGATACTCACGCACCTCAATCTGTTGGAGAACATCTGCCAGAACTTCTCGACTTCCGATCACATTCAGGAGGGTGACGTGGTGTTCGGCGTCTTGCCGATGTACCACATCTTCGGCCTGAACGTGGTTCTCGGGATGTCGCTGATGGCCGGCGCGTGCGTCGTGCTCGTGCAGCGGTTCGATCCGGTGACCGCGGTGGAAACCTTCGCCGAACGGGGCGTGACGATCGTCCCCGGTGCGCCGCCGATCTGGGTGGCGATGTCGTTGATGGAGGGTCTCGACGCGTCGGCGTTCTCGACGGTGCGGCTCGCCCTCACCGGTGCGGCCCGCATGCCCGAGGACGCGTCGGAACGGCTGCGGGTCAGATTTGGACTCGATCTGCGCGAGGGGTACGGGCTCACCGAGGCGGCGCCGGTGGTGACCAGCTCGGTGGGCGTGCAGAATCGCCCGGGTTCGGTGGGTCGCGCGGTGGAGGGCATCGACGTTCGCATCGTCGACGAGTCGGGTAACGACGTGCCCGTGGGCGATTCCGGCGAGGTGTGGGTGAAGGGGCCCAACGTGTTCGCGGGTTACTGGAACGACCCCGAAGCCACCGCGCGGGTGCTCGATCGAGACGGTTGGTTGCACACCGGCGACATCGGCCTCGTGGACGACGACGGATATCTCTATCTGGTCGACCGAGCCAAGGACCTGATCATCGTGTCGGGTTTCAACGTGTACCCCGCAGAGGTCGAAGAGGTGTTGATGCGACACCCGGCGGTGTTCGAGGCCGGGGTGGTGGGAGTGTCGCATCCGCACACCGGAGAGGCGGTCCGCGCCTTCGTGGTGTTGAAGCCGGGGGCCGAGGCCGACGAGGACGCGTTGATCGATCACTGTCACGATCACATCGCGCGTTACAAGTGCCCGTCGAAGGTGTTGGTGGTGGACGAGCTACCGCACAACCGCTTCGGCAAACTGCTCCGACGCGCGTTGTGAACCCGCCGGCTTCACCGATGCGGTGAGGAATCCGGCGAACAGGATCACGACCCCCGCCAACAACGTGACGGCGAACGCCCGATCCTCACCGAGTCGTCCCGCCAACGTGCCGCTTCCCGACAGCACCAGGGTTCCGGTGGCGATGAGAAGATTGGCGAACGCGGTGCGGCGGGGATTCACGATCTGTCGCGATGCTCCGGCGGTGGCGGGCACCCGACCGCGCAACACGCGGACGATGGACCACACGGCGCCCACGATGATGACGAGCGCGGCCACGCCCGAACCGACCGCGGCGAACACCCGCGGGGCCACTCCGAACAGTTCGCTACCGCGTGGCAGACCCTCGCCGGTGATCGTGCCCGCGGGAGCCACGAGCACGACGCCCGTGGCCGCTCCGGACAAACCGATCAACCAGAGTCGGGTGACGTCTCCGATGCGACGACCGAACAACAGGTAGACGGTGCCCAGAGCCAGCCAGGGGACGTTCAGCACCGCGCCGGCGAGGAAGAAGACACGGAAGGACGCGAGGCTCCAGCCTCGGGCCTCGGCCCACCACAACGCCATCGATCCCAGAGCGAACAAGGCCAATGAAACGGCCCAGGCACCGTCGTGCGGTCGACGACGACGCAGCCATCGATCGAGTGTCGAAATCGCGAACGCCAAGGCGATCAAGGTCGCGGCGGCGGCGAGTGCGGCGTTCAACGTCACGCGTCGCAGGCTAGGACATCGACCGCTCGTCGACCGCCCGTCGGGACCGCCGGTTTGTCGGTGACGGATGACCGCCCGTCCACCCCGAAGACACCTCGGCGTAACTTCGTGAACATGATCACGAGGACCTAGCGTTTCGCCGATGGCCGATCGCCCCCGACGCCGAATCCCCGAGGCCACCGTGTCGCGGTTGCCCGTGTATCTGCGCTTGCTGAACGAGTTGGCCGATGCCGGCACGCACCACGTTTCGAGCGAGCAACTCGCCGAACTCGGTGGTGTCAACGCGGCCAAGGTTCGCAAGGACCTCAGCTACCTCGGCAGCTACGGCGTGCGAGGTGTGGGGTACGAGGTTCCCTATCTCGTGTACCAGATCCAGCGCGAGCTCGGTTTGAACCACGACTGGCCCGTCGTGATCGTGGGAGCGGGCAACCTGGGCCAAGCGCTGTCGGGTTACGGGGGCTTCGGTCAGAAGGGCTTCCCCGTGGCCGGGGTGGTCGACGTGGACCCGAGCAAGATCGGGTCGGTCATCGGCGGCGTGCGGGTGCGACACATCGACGAGCTACCGCAGATCGTGGCCTCCCGGTCCGTGTCGATCGGGGTGGTCGCGGTTCCGGCCGCCGGAGCGCAGGATGCCGCCGATCGGCTGGTGAAGGCCGGCGTGACCAGCATCTTGAACTTCGCCCCGGCCGTGATCGCCGTGCCCCGCGGAATCAACGTTCGCAAGGTCGATTTGGCCCTCGAACTGCAGATTCTCAGCTATCACGAGCAGAGTCGGGCCAACACCTTGCGCGCGGTTCCGGGCTCCGGCAAGAGCGCGAGCGCGTAGGGCGACGGCGCGGGTCGAGGGAATAAGGTAACCACCGTGTCCATCGTCGTTTTCGGGGTGAATCACCGCACCGGGCCCTTGGCTCTGTTGGAGCGGGTCACGATCGCCGACGATGCGATCGCCAAGACCATCCACGGGCTGATGTCGCGCCCGAACATCCGCGAAGCGGTGGTTCTGTCCACCTGCAACCGCACCGAGGTGTACGCGGTGGCGGAGAAGTTCCACGGGGCGTACGGCGACCTGCGCGACTTCTTCTGCGATCTCGGCGGCTTCTCGGCCGACGAGTTGGCCCCGCATCTGTACAGCCAGCACGACGAGGCGGCGGTGTCGCACCTGTTCGAGGTGGCGGCGGGACTCGATTCGGCCGTGCTCGGTGAGAGCGAGATCCTCGGTCAGGTGCGCGACGCCTGGGATCGTTCGCAACGCGAGGGTGGCGCGTTGTCCACGCTCAACCTGTTGTTCCGCCATGCTCTCGAGGTCGGCAAGCGAGCGCGCTCGGAAACCTCGATCGGTCGCCACACCTCGAGCGTCAGTCACGCCGCCGTCGACATGGCCCGTGACGGCCTCGGAACCGTCGAGGGACTCACGGTTCTGGTGGTCGGTGCCGGCGACATGGGCGAGGGTGTCACCGTGGCTCTGGCCGGAGCGGGTGTGGGTCGGGTGCTGGTGGCCAACCGCACCATCGGGCGCGCCCAGGATCTGGCCGATCGCGTGGGTGGATCGGTCACCGAGTTCTACCGACTGAACGAGACCTTGGTCGATGCCGACGTGGTGGTCACGTGCACCGGCGCCGGAAGCACCGTGATCGACCACGAGATGGTGGCCTCGGCGATGTCGCGTCGAGCCGACCGTCCGTTGTTCGTCGTCGACATCGCCGTGCCCCGCGACGTGGAACGTTCGGTGGGCGAGATCGACGGCGTCACGTTGTTGAACCTCGACGACCTGCGCGATTGGGCGGCGCGGGGTCAAGCGCAACGCGCGGCCGAAGCCGACGCGGTCCGATCCATCGTGAACGAAGAGGTGGAGCGTTTCGCGATGGAGACCACCGCTCGTCAGGCGGCTCCGTTGGTGGCCCAGTTGCACGCGGCCGCCGAGTCCGTGCGTTCCGCCGAGATCGAGCGCATGAAGCGCCGTCTCGCCTCGCTCGAACCGGAGCAGCGCGACGCCGTGGAGGCCCTCACGAAGGGCATCGTCGCCAAGTTGTTGCACGACATGTCGGTGCGCCTGAAGGACGATGCCGGAACGCCGCGCGGTGAGCGCAACGCCGCCGCCGTTCGCGACCTCTTCGATCTGCGCTGATCACCGTGTCCGCGCTGCGCATCGCGACCCGCGGTTCACTGCAGGCCCGCACCCAATCCGAGCACATCGCCTCCGCGTTGCGTTCGGCTCACCCGGGGCTGGAGGTCGAGCTCGTCTTCGTCGACACCATGGGCGACCGTCGACAGGACGTTCCGTTGCACACGATCGGTGGGCAGGGCGTGTTCGTGAAAGAGGTGCAGTCCGCCGTGCTCGACGGTCGCGCCGACCTCGCGGTGCACAGCGCCAAGGACCTTCCGTCGACGCCCGCCGACGGACTGCACATCGCGGCGTTCGGCGAACGACGCGACCCTCGCGACGTGTTGGTCGGGCGAACGCTCGACGAACTGGCCCCGGGCGCCACGGTGGCCACGGGCTCGGTGCGTCGTCGCGCGCAACTGTCCAGATTGCGACCGGACCTGAACTTCGTCGAACTTCGCGGCAACATCCCGACCCGTCTCGAGAAGGTTCCTCCGTCGGGGGCGATCGTCATGGCCGCGGCGGCGCTGGAGATCCTGGGATGGACCGACCGGGTGGCGCAACATCTCGACGTCGATTCCATGATTCCCGCCGTGGGTCAGGGTTGCGTGGCGGTGGAGTGTCGAGTCGACGACGAGCGAACGTCGGCGTACCTCTCTGACATCGATCACGCGGCCTCGCGCGCGTCGGTGGAGCGTGAACGAGCGTTCCTCTCCGAATTGGGTTCCGGATGCTCCCTTCCCGTGGGGGCCTTCGACGACGGCGCGAGCATGGCCGTGTATCTCGCCTCCGATGATGGAGCTCGCCATCACATCGAGAGGATGACGACGTCGCACGGCGATCAGTCGGAACTCGTTCGCCGGGCGCGCGAATTGGCGCGTCGTGCGAGGGTCGCGGTCGGGGATTGACCGCATGAGCGACGGCTCGTCGGAATCACGTCGCCAACGGGTGATCGTGACGCGCGCGGCGGAGCGGGCCGCCGGATTGAGTCGGTTGTTGCGCGATGCCGGGCACGAGGTGGTCGAGGTTCCCGTGACCACCACGACCGAACCGGGCGACGGAGGTGTCGCGTTCGACCGGGCGTTACGACGACTCCACGAGTACGACTGGCTGGTCGTCACCTCCCCCGAGGGAGCGCGACGCGTGGTGGAGAGCGCGGAACGTGTCGGCGCGGACCTGCGACGGGTGAAGAGAGCGGCGGTCGGCACCAGCACGGCGGCCACGCTCGGTGGCGCGGATCTGGTGCCGGATGTGCAGACGGGGTCGTCGCTCGGATCGTTGTTTCCCGACGGCGACGGTCGGGTTCTGCTGGCGGTGGCCGAGTCCGCGGGCACCGGATTCGAGGAGGCCGCCCGCGGCAAGGGTTGGGTCGTGGATCGGGTGCACTCGTATCGCACGGTGCCGGTGGTTCCCCTCGACGTGGATGCGCGACTCGTGAGCGAGTGCGATGCCATCACGTTCACCGCGGCGTCCTCGGTGGAGGCCTGGGTGGCCGCGTTCGGAACCGTGACGCCCGGGCGGGTGGTGGCCATGGGGCCTCAGACCGCCGATGCGTTGCGGCGCGCCGGCATCGATTCGTTCGTGGTGGCGTCCGAGCAATCGTTGGCCGGCATCGTCCGCGCCCTCTCCTGATCCTCCTGGAGAAACTGCCTGGAGAAACTGCCTGGAGAAACTGGTGGCAGGAAAAGTCGAGAATCGGCTTTTCCTGCCACCAGATCCACCACGGGGTGCGACCCGTAGGCTGAGGGCATGACGGCTCGTTTCCCCGTGTCGCGTCCTCGTCGGTTGCGCACCACCCAGGCCATGCGCGATCTCGTCGCCGAGACACGACTCGGCGTCGACGATCTCGTCGCTCCGTTGTTCGTCCGTGAGGGAATCGACGAGCCTCTCCCCATCACCTCTCTCCCCGGCGTCGTGCAACACTCCCGCGCCAGCGTGCGCCGCGAGGTGCGCGAGTTGGCCGACCTCGGCATCAAGTCCGTCATCTTGTTCGGTGTTCCCGCCACCAAGGACGAGGTCGGGTCGGGAGCCTTCGACCCGAACGGAATCGTGCAGGTCGCGTTGCGAGATCTGCGGGACGACCTCGGTGATCGGGTGGTCCTCATGGCCGATCTCTGCGTCGACGAGTACACCAGCCACGGACACTGTGGCATCCTCGACGGCCACGGTTCGGTCGACAACGACCGCACGCTCGAGGTGTACGCCAAGGCAGCGGTCGCCCAAGCCACCGCCGGCGCGCACGTGTGCGCACCCAGCGGGATGATGGACGGACAGGTCGGCGTCATCCGGGACGCGCTCGACGGAGCCGGATTCTCGAGCACGGCGATTCTCGCCTACTCGGCCAAGTACGCATCGGGCCTGTACGGGCCCTTCCGTGACGCCGTCGACGTGCAGATCATCGGCGGCGGCGATCGCAAGGGCTACCAACAGGATTGGCGCAACGCGAGGGAATCCCTCGTCGAGGTGATGGCCGACATCGAGCAAGGCGCCGACATGGTCATGGTGAAGCCGGCGTTGTCGTATCTGGACGTCATCTCCGCGGTTCGAGCGGTCGTCGACGTGCCGGTGGCCGCGTATCACGTCAGCGGCGAGTACTCCATGATCAAGGCCGCCGCGGCGAACGGTTGGATCGACCACGACGCGGTGGCCACGGAGCACCTCACCTCGATCAAGCGCGCCGGAGCCGACATCATCCTCACTTATCTCGCGCGTTGGTATGCCGAGAACGCCCGACGCTGACCCGAAGGATTCCGACGTGCCCACATCCAACATCCCCCTGTGTGATCCGACGGCGTGCGTGGCCGCGGGTTGTGATCCCGTCGTCTGCACCGGCAAGGGCGTTCCGTCGAACGAGACGCTGTTCGAGCGCACCACCAAGGCGATTCCCGGTGGGGTGAATTCGTCCATTCGCGCGTTCAAGGCGGTGGGCGGCCGTCCCTACGTCGTGGCGCGGGGCGAGGGTGCGCACGTCCACGACGTCGAAGGTCGTCGCTACATCGATCTCGTGCAGAGCTACGGAGCGGTCATCCTCGGTCACGCCCATCCGGTGATCACGCGCGCGTTGCGCGACGCCGCCGGTGACGGAACGTCGTTCGGTGCACCCACGCCACGGGAGATGAAATTGGCCGAGGCCATCAGCGAGCGGGTTCCCTCGTGCGAGCGCGTGCGGCTCATGAACTCGGGCACGGAGGCCACGTCGACGGTCGTTCGTCTGGCGCGCGGGCTCACCGGTCGAAAGAAGATCGTCATCTTCGACGGCAACTTCCACGGAGCGACCGACGCGTTGTTGGCGGCCGGTGGAAGCGGTGTGGCGACCCTGGGTCTGCCCGGCACCGCCGGTGTTCCGGAGGAGGCGGTGGCCAACACGGTCGTGGTTCCGTACAACGTCGTGCCCGACATCGACGAGACCGTTGCCGCGGTCATCGTGGAACCGGTGGCCGCGAACATGGGTGTCGTCGCCCCCGTTCCCGGATTCCTCGAGGGACTGCGAACGGCCTGTGATCGCGCGGGTGCCTTGCTCGTCTTCGACGAGGTGATCACCGGATTCCGTCTCGGTGCCGGAGGGGCACAAGGGCGTTTCGGCGTGCGTCCCGACCTCACCTGCTTCGGCAAGGTGATCGGTGGCGGCCTCCCCATCGGTGCTGTCGGTGGTCGACGCGACGTCATGGAAACGTTGTCCCCGCTCGGCAAGGTGTTCCACGCCGGCACGTTGGCGGGCAATCCGATGGCCACGGCCGCCGGCCTGGCCGCGTTGTCACAACTCACTCCGGACGCGTACGACGAGATCGAACGGCGCGCCACGCGTTTGTCGCGCATCATCGACGACGCGTTGGGTGATGCCGTCACGGTCTCCCGGGTCGGAACTCTCGTCGGTATTCATCTGGGCGACGCCCTCTCGGGTCGGTCACCGTCGAACTTCGACGAAGCCAAGACCACCGACGAGCCCATGTACGCGCGACTGTTCCATGCGTTGCTCACCAACGGTGTGGCGTTGGCGCCCGGTGCCTACGAAGCGCTCTTCGTCGGACTCGGGCACGACGATTCGGTCATGGACGACCTGGCCGAGCGTTTCGTCACCGCCGCGCGCTCGGTCGCGACACCCGGCTGACCGCTCCACCTCGTACGCTCGCCTCGTGCGTCAGTTCCTGAGTCCGCGCTACTGGGCCACGTTGTTCGCCCTGTTCGTGCTCGTTCTCACGCTCTATCTCGCGCTCGGTCGCTCCGGTCCGTCCGAGACCGTCGCGGGCCTCGACGTCCGACGAATCGATCTGATCGCCGGCACGAGCACCGTTCGCTCGGACACGGTGTGGTCGGTGGTGAACGGTCGCGCCGTCGGTGACGCCACCGCGGTGCTGGACGACGGTCGGGTCCTGGCGATCGCCGATGGCACGTCGGGAGTTTCCACGTGCCTGTTCCCGGAGGCTCTGAACGCCTGCGTGATGTTGGCCGACACGCTCGGCGACGGCATCGTGTGGTTCGCCCTTGTGCCCGCACCCGAAGGCGACTCTCGAGAGTTGGAGTTGCCCGCGATCGACGAACTGCTCGACGGTGTCACCCACGCGCGATTGGTGAACGGATGGGAAGTGCCGTTGCTCGACAAGGTGAAGCGTCGTTGCGACGAGGAGACACCGAGCCTCACCTCGTTCGTCCAACGATTCGCCGGGGCGCATCGCACCATCGTCGACCTCGATCGTGCGCAGGTGTCGGCGGTCGTCTGCGACGAGTAGTCGGACCGCGACGTATCAGGCGTTGGGCGCCAGGCGCACGATGGCCGCCGCAGCCTTGTACGCGGCTTCGGCGGGACCGATCTCGTCGGGGCGCAACAGGTTCGCCATGATCCTCAGGACCCATTCCATGAGCGTGCGACTCTGGATCCCCACGCGGCTCAGTTCGCGCATCAACACGGGTCGGCCGATGATTCGCGCGAAGAGCCGGGCCACCTTGAAGTACTGGCCGTACTGGTCGTCGAGCAACGATTGATAGCGCTGCAACGCCGCCGGATCGTTGTTCATGATCGCGTCGGCCAGAACATCGGCGGCGATGCGCGCGGTTTCGTAGGCGTAGTCGATTCCCTCGCCGTTGAACGGGTTCACGCTGCCGGCCGCGTCGCCGACGACCAGATAGGTGGGACCCGACTTCGGGCCGACCGAACCACCCATGGGGATGCGACCCGAGGTCGCCTTGTCGGTCGGGTTGCCGGGATCGATCTCCCAACGGTCGGCGATCATGTGCGCGTACGCATCGAGCAAATGCGTGGTGTTGACGCTCTTGAAATCACGGAACGTCGACAGCAGGCCGACGCCGATGTTCACGGTGCCGTCGCCGACGGGGAAGATCCAGCCGTAACCGGGCAACGGGTTTCCGTTGCGGTCCTTCACGTCGAGCGCAGATTCGATCCAGGGTTCCGCGTGACGTGGTGTCTCCCAGTACGTGCGAATGGCGGTGCCGTAGGGCCACTCCTTGGTTCGAAAGGTTCCGAGGGCGCGACCGAATCGGCTGTTCGCCCCATCGGCCACGATCACGTACTTCGCGGTGATGTCGGTGGGGGAGTCCGAACCCTCGGCCTGCACCGTTGCTCCGCGAACGAAACCGCGGTGCAACACCGGCGTCAATGCCTCGTGACCTTCCAACAACGTCGCACCGGCTGCCACCGCGTTGCGGGCGACCATGGTGTCCAGTTCGCGACGACGAACGACGTACCCGTGTCGCGGGTACACGGGGTGCGACGGCCAAGGAAGTTCGAGTTCCTTGCCGTGGGCGGTGGCCCGCAAACCGTCGTAGCGATGGAACCGTGACAGTTGATCACCCAGTCCCATGTCCTCGATCTGCTTCACGGCGCGAGGAGTCAGGCCGTCCCCACAGGTCTTCTCGCGGGGAAAGGTCTTCTTGTCGACCATCACCACGTCGAGACCGTGGCGGGCCAGCCAGTAGCCCGCCGCCGCGCCCGCGGGTCCGGCTCCGATCACGAGGACGTCGTGGTGAGAGGACTCGGGGGAGCTCATGGTCTCAGCATGGTCCGGAAACGACCGCCACGCCCATCCGACCCCCGCGGGAGGTCGGCGACGTCCGGGTCAGGGTTCAGCCGGCGGCGATGTCTTGGTCGGCAGAGGTGCCCAGTCGGGGAGCGGTGCCCACCCCGGCCAGTTCGGGACTGTCGAAGTTCAGCGAGCCGTCCTCGAGGCCCATGAAGATGGCGCTCTCGGGCGAGCACCACTTTTCGTACTCTTCCGCCCACTCTCCGGCCGGATCAGCACCGGAAATGTCATAACGAATGTGGCACACCAGACCCAGAATCTCATAGTCGGTCAGGCCGCCGCCGGCCATCGAGCCCTGGGCCGGCATCGCGCTGCCGTTGTAGGAACGGGGGTAGTGGGCCCCGCCCTCGCGGTTCGGGTCGCCGTACGAGGCCACACCCGCGGCTTCGTACGCTTCGGTGCCGTTGTACACCCAGTTCAACATGTCCTCGATGTGCGGGAAGGTCTTCTGGGACTCTCCGTCCTTCAGGACCCGGCCGGCTCCGCCGCCACCATCGGCGCCGTGGCAGCTGGCGCAGGCGCCGTACTGCTCGATTCCGATGGCGATGGGGCCCGAGGCCTCGGCCTTTTGCGGCTGGAGGCCGCGCACGTACATGAACAGGAAGATCGGCATCAGCGACAGCGTGGCCATGGCCCAATACGGGATGCGCTGGCGGGACTTGGCCGCGGCCACGTACGGGGCGTCGGGCTTCGAAACTGGCTTCTGAGCAGGGGTTTCGGCGGCGGCGCGGGCCACCGGGGCGGCGGCTTCGGTGGTGGCCGGCACGGGAGCGGAACTGGCCTCGGACGAGGCGCCACCCGCCTTGCGGTCGCGGGAACGCTTCAGGAGGTGCTCGGGGATCTCGGTCACGGACCAGTCCTTTCGGAGATGGGTCGGTCGGGGGTTGCAGAAACGATACGGAATCGTCGGACGCGAACGTACGACAGTCCACTGCGAACACTAGAGGGCGACGAGGTCGAGATGGGAATTCCCCGCCGTGATTTCCGAAGTCGGTACCTTGCACTTGCGCACAACCCGACGAACCCGTGGGGGTGGCGTGATAGACCACAAAACGTCGTTGCGATCGCACGACCAACCCCCTTCGTTCGAGGCTCGGCCGATCGTCTCCGTCGTGTGACGGTCAACCGTGTTTCGGTTCGTCGTGAGTTGGGTCGTTCGAGACCTCCGACGACTACAGTTCCCACAGGTGCATCGCCCGTCTACGCAGGTACACGGGTCAATGTCACCGAGATTCCGACAAACGACACGCGATGACCACCACGCTCACCCGTGGAAACAGAAGGGATGACCGGCTCGATGCTGGCGATTGACATTCTGAAATGGCCGGGGATGAACCAGGCGTTCTTGTTCTCTCTCGCGGCGACGCTCATCCTGACGGGCCTCATCTTCGTGTACGGCAAGCGCCGTCCGATCGGCACGCCGGTCTCCTGGGGCGAGGCCATGGCCGGCTCCACGTACGCGTTCTTCGTGATGTTCCTCGCCTACGGCGTGGTGCCCCACCAGTGGCTGGTGCACGTGCAGAACGAGCTCGGATGGCAGTCCGACAAGATGCTCTACGGACCCGGCGACATCCTCAAGTCGCAGGCCAAGGGCGGAAGTTTCCCGTTCGACATCAACTACTTGCAGGTCGGCGACATCATCGTCACCGGCATCTACGGCTTCTTCCTCGGACTGCAGATCTACATGTGGTCCTGGTGGCAGAAGCGCGGTCAGTCGAAGTCCACCGAACTCGAGCAGTCCACCTACGGTCGCCCGCTGGTGAAGAAGGCCTGAGACCATGGCACGCACCGACGCCAATCCCCCGATGATGCCGTACTCGGACCAGTACCAACTGGTCGAGGTGGATGCGGATTACCTGACCAAGGCCGTCAAGCCGAAGCAGTTCATCCACATCGACCAGACCGAGTGCATCATGTGCGAGGGCTGCGTCGACATCTGCCCGTGGAAGTGCATCCACATGGTCACCCCCGATGCCGTCGTCGAAGCGACCGGCACCGAACGTCCGGGCATCGACCCGAACGACAACGTTCTCTTCATCATCGACGACGACGTGTGCACGCGATGTGCGCTCTGCGTCGATCGATGCCCCACCGGGGTCATCATCCTCGGTAAGGCCGGTGCCGCGTTGGCCACCGGTGACACTCATGCTCGTACCGGTAATCACGGCTACGCCTACGGAATGCGGTTCTAGGAGACACACTCATGGCAAAAGTCATCGACGACCCCCGACCCACTGCGAAGGAACGACTCAACAAGACCGTCGAGTCCGTTCAGGGCAGCCAAGCATGGAACTCGATCTTCCGTCCCGGATCGATCTTCCGCAAGGGCTACACCGACAGCCCGCGTAACCGCTCGTACGTCATCATGAACTCGGTGCTGTACCACTTGCACCCGGTGAAGGTGAAGCGTCACGCGGTCAAGGTCAGCTACACGCTGTGCCTCGGCGGACTGAGCTTCTTCCTCTTCATCCTTCTCACCGTCACCGGCATCTTCCTGATGTTCTTCTACCGTCCGGAAGCCACGGCGGCGTGGAACGACATCAGCAGCCTGCAGACGTCGGTCGCCTTCGGATTACTCATTCGAAACATGCACAGATGGGGCGCCCACCTGATGGTGTTGTCCGTGTTCTTGCACATGGCCCGCGTCTTCTATCACGGCGCGTACAAGCCCCCGCGCGAGTTCAACTGGGTCATCGGCGTCGTGTTGCTCACGCTCACGTTGTTGCTGTCGTTCACCGGTTACCTGTTGCCTTGGGACCAGTTGGCGATGTGGGCCGTGGCCGTGGGAACCAACATGATGGGCTACACCCCCGTGTTCGGTTCGCAGGTGAGATTCGTGTTGCTCGGCGGTGTGGAGATCGGTTCCGAAACCCTGCTGCGTTGGTACGTGTTGCACGTGCTGATGCTTCCCTTCGTCATCGTGATCTTCATGGCCATCCACTTCTGGCGCGTCCGCAAGGACGGCGGCATCTCCGGGCCGCTCTGATCGGGAAGGAAACAGACACTCATGACCGAGATCCCCGAACACCTCCTCAAGCGGGCCCAAGCCGCGCGCGACAAGGCCGCCGCCGAGTCCGGTGACGCCACATCCGCCGGTGGCGACGCACCCGCGTCCGACCCGCGTATTCCGGCCCACTTGCTCGAGCGCAGCAAGGCCGCCCGTTCCAAGACCGATGACGGTGGTGCCGTGGCGGTGGCCGACAAGGTGGCCGCCGTGGTCGCCGCGGCCCCGGCGTCCGGTGGTGTCCCCGTGGGTGCCGGCCCCGGTGGTCACACGCAGCGTCTGTTGACGGTGGTCAAGTCCGGTTCCATCCAGGACGTGAAGGCCACCCCCGTCGACAAGGTGCACACCTGGCCGCACCTGCTCGCCGTGGAGTTCGTCGCCGCTCTGGCCTGCACCGCGTTCCTGTTCTTCTTCTCGATTTTCGTGAACGCACCGCTGCTGCAGTTGGCCAACCCCAACCAGACGCCGAACCCGTCGAAGGCCCCGTGGTACTTCCTCGGTCTGCAGGAACTGCTCACCATGTTCCACCCGATGGTGGCCGGCGTGACCATTCCCGGAATCGCTCTGTTCGCGTTGATCCTGGCGCCGTACATCGACAAGAACCCGTCGAACAAGCCCGAGGATCGCAAGTTCGCGACGTCCATCATGACCGTGCACCTCATGTTCTGGGCCGTGCTCGTGATGATCGGTTCGTTCTTCCGCGGACCCGGATTCAACTTCGTCTTCCCGTGGCGTGACGGCCTGTTCTTCGAGTTGTGAGGAATCACCACACATGACACCAGCAACAACAATCATCATCGCCGTGGCCGTCCTGGTCGTGGCCGCCGCCATCGTGCTCGTCACGTCGGCGCGTCGCTCCGATGTCCGCGG
>CAEZTS010000004.1_pt1 | contig 22197 bp, 20 predicted proteins | sample 7264281 | NCBI WGS metagenome assembly CAEZTS01 (sample SAMEA6813810, study PRJEB35770) | freshwater metagenome | biome: Freshwater; feature: Freshwater reservoir; material: water | place: Czech Republic | collected 2017-08-18 | depth 0.5m m
CACGTTCGTGTACACGAGCTCGGCCGACAGGTTGAAGGCCAGGATGTCGAACTCGTCGGCCGAACGATGCGTGTCGACCGAGAACAACGGGATTCCACGTTCGCGCATGAGCGCCTCGAGGTCGACCCAGGGCGCGTACGTACGCTCGGCGACGGCGTCGGGGCGCTCATTCAGGATCTCGTACAGGATCTGCAAGCCCTGATTGGGCAGGCCGACCTCGTACACATCGGGGTAAGCGAGGAGCCAGGCCACTTTGCCGTGACCATGCTGGGGCGACGCTGCCCCGTCCTCGCAGCCGATGTAGCGGGCTGGTTTGCGCACCCTCGCGAGGAGCGGTTCGAGCCGCGGCCAGAGGGATGACATGACCCTCGAAGTGTACCGGCGACCCCGCCCCGCCGGAGCCCGATCCTGTGGATAAACCCCTACCGGAGTCGCCGCATGTGGACGCTCTCGACCAGTCCGATCATGATGGCGAAGGCGATCAGCGACGATCCCCCGTAGCTGACGAAGGGCAGGGGCACCCCGGTCACGGGCATGATTCCCATGGTCATCCCGATGTTCTGGAACACGTGCCAGAGGATGATGCCGAAGATCCCGGCGCAGAGATACGAACCGAAAGTGTCCCGGGCCAGGTTGGCCACGCGCCAGATTCGGAACAACATCAGACCGAACAGACCGACCACCAGTCCCCCGCCGAGCAAACCGAACTGCTCGGCCACCGCCGAGAAGATGAAGTCGCTCTGCTGAACCGGAATGAACTTGCCGTTCGTGAGCGGCCCCTGCAGGTATCCCTTGCCGAACCAGCCACCCGTGGCCACCGCCCTCTTGGCGTAACGAACCTGGAACACGTACTGCTGCAGGCTCTCCTCGGTGGAGTTCTGGTTGATGAAGGCTTCGATGCGTCGCAACTGGTATCGGTCCACGATGCCCGCGACGATGGCGGCGGCGATGGTCGCCACGGTGAGCACCGAGATCAGCGCGAGATAGCGCAACTTGGCCCCCGCCATCACCAGCACGCAGATGGCGCCCACGATCATCACGAAAGCCGAGCCGAGGTCGGGCTGCACGATGATGAGCGCCACCGGCACACCCACCAGCAGCAGTCCGGTGATGAACTGCGAGTAACTCATGACCGACTCGCGCGACTCGCTGTAATACGCGGCCAGCGCGACGAGAACCGCCGGCTTGGCGAACTCGGCGGGTTGGAACGAGATCGGACCGAGGTCGAACGACAGACGCGCACCCCCGCGCAAGGCGCCGGCCGACAGCACCATCACCAGTGCGATGACCGAGACGCCGTACAGGAAATAGGCGCGATCGTTGAGCAGCGTGTAATCGAACGACATCACCACGGCCAGAACCACCGCCGACACGATGAGGAACACCACCTGCCGGGTGGCGAACCAGTACGGGTCGCCGTCGATCTTCCAGAACGTCGCGCTGTAGATGGAGAACGCACCGACGACGGCCAGGATCACGACGGTCGAGATGAGGACCCAGTCGATGTTGCGCTGCGGGGAACCGAGGCTCGACCGGATGTTGCCCAATCCACTGTCGGGCCTCCGCTTCATGATGGGGAGTGCCATCAGTCGCGCCCGCCGTAGGCCGCGCCACCGAGACAACGTGTGCTGGGCAGTCGACGTTCGGGTGCGGCCACCAGGGACTCGGTGTTCAACGGGTTCGACGGAACCACCGGGCCCATGTTCGCCGCACCGGCGACCGCCATGAACATGCACTTCACCACGGGCGCCGCGGCCTTGGCGCCGTAGCCGGCTTTCTCGAGGTACGCCGACACCACGATGGGTCGCGTCGGATCCAGGCTGAACGCCCCGAACGCCGACGAGTCGTTCCAGGGAAGGCTGGCCGCGCCCTGCGCCGTGCCGGTCTTGCCCGCGATGGGCAGGTCCTTGTAGGGGTAGCTCTTGAACAATCTTTCACCGGTGGTGGCGTGGTAACTGCCGTTGTCGGTGCCCGGGCCGGTGATCACCCGGGCCAGGCCCTTCACGATGGGGTCCAACACGTCGGGAGGAATGTTCAACGAACGAATGGTGTTCTTCAACCCGAGGTTCAGCACCACCGACGACTGCGACAGATCGGCCACACCCACCTGATCCGAATCCGGGGTACCGGGCGACAGAAGGGCCAACGCGATCAACGGACGGTTGACGTCGCCTCCGTTCCCCAACGCGCCGTACGCCTGCGCCAACTGCAACGGTGACGCGGCCAACAAGCCCTGGCCCACCGACAGCTGCACGTTGTCACCGACCAGGTAGTTCGGGCTCTCGCCTTCCATCAGCACCCCGTCCTCGACGAGTTGACGCTTGCTCTCCTTGTCGGGAACGCGACCCGCGGACTCGTAGGGCAGGTCGATACCGGTGCGCGACCCGAAACCGAACTTGCGCACTTCTTCCTGAAGGATCGGTTGACCTCCCCGCTCGGAGAAGATCTCCTCGCCGATCTTGTAGAAGAAGGTGTCGGTGGACACCGCGAGCGCATCCTCGACCGTGACCGAGCCGTAACGGCACGCGTAGTTGCCACCGCCGCACAACGCGTTTCGGAAGATGCACTTGACCACCTGGCAGGTCTCCCGATCGATGCTGACCAGGGTGTACGAACCCTGGTCCAGGTAGCGATAGCTCGCTCCTCCCGGTAACTGACCGGTGGCCAGCGCGGCGTAGGCGACGAACGGCTTGAAACTGGAGCCCAGGTTGTACTGACCCGAGATCGCCCGGTTCACGAGCAACGACTGATCGGGGTCCTTGGTGTTCGGGAAGATCTGCGCGAACTTGTCGCCCGAGATTCCCGAGTTGAACCATCGATTGTCGAACGTCGGATAACTGGCGAGCGCCAACACCTCACCGTTCGAGTAGTCCATCATGACCACCGAGCCCGCCGGGGCTTTCAGATTGGCGCACTCCGGGAACTGGGGCTTCACCAACTGCTTCTTGTCGTCCTTGGCCTGGCACGCGACGATGAAGCGGTTCAATCGAAGCTGGGTCTCCAGAGCCTGCTCGGCGAACTGTTGGTAATCGAGGTCGATCGCGAGCTGCAGATCGTTGCCGGGCGTGGGCTCCACGCGCTCGACGACGCGCAGGATGGCGCCACGGGAATCGACCTCGTACCGGACGAAACCGGGGGTGCCACGCAGGTAGGGCTCGAAGATCTTCTCCACGCCGAACTGTCCGACACGTTCGTTGAGGTCGTAGCCGAGGTCCTTGTATTGCGCGGCGTCGCTCTTGGTGATCGCCCCCAGATAACCCACCACGTGGGCCGCCAAGGGAGCGTAGGGATATTCGCGCTTCCACTGAACGGTGGCGTCCACGCCGGGGAAGTCCTCGGAACGCTCGAGCAGATAGGCGACCGTCTCCTCGCTCACACCCTCTTTCAGCGGCATGGGAAGCAACGGGCTGTACCGCGAGCCCGTCCGCTCGCCGGTGGACCCGATCGGACCCGCGTAGCGGGTCTCCATGTCCTCCACTTCCATGTCGAGCACCGGCGCCAACCGCGAGAAGAGTTCGAGTCGATCCTCGTCGTCGCGCATGGCCTCCCACGCCACGGTGACGGCGACGATGCGTTCGTTGTCGGCCATGATCCGACCCTCGCGGTCGAAGATCCGACCGCGCTCGGGAAGCAACTTCACGGTGCGGGTCTTGTTGGACTGCACCTTCAACTCCAGCGACGACGAATCGACGACCTGCAGGAACCACATGCGAAGGCCGAGCGCCGTGAAGATGACGGTGGCCACCACGCCGAGTGCCACCAGACGCGAGGATCTCCGATCAGTCGCCATGCGAACAGCCTGCCATCGATGCGTGGCTCGGGGGATTCACCCGCCGCGTGGCACTCACAGGAACACCTCCGACGGAGGCGCGAGACGCTGCGACCGCCGCACCGCCAGACACCATCTCATCGCGGGCACGACCGCGTAACTCGCGATCCCGTTGAAGATCGCCACCACGATCATCACCTTCACGAGACGGGCCGAGATCCATCCCTCGACTCCGATCCAGTTGGCCACCACGGGTTGGACGAACATGGCCGACGCGGACAGACCGGCGCAGGTGACCGCGTTCAGCCAACGCGGGTTGGCCAACGAGGCGGAAAACGCGAATCCACCGGCGAACCCGGCGAGACCGTAGACGAGCGACGACAAACCGAGCGGAGACGTGAGAACGAAATCGAACATCAGACCGAGAACGAAACCGGCCAGCGCACCTCCTTCGGGTCCGGCCGCGACCCCGGCCCCGATCGACATGCACAACATCAACTGGATCACGATCCCGAACGGCGTGAGTTCGGACAACAAGGTGGTTTGCAACGCGAGCGCGGGCAACCCGACCATCAACAACCGGACCAGGGGACGATTGACGAGATCGATCATCCGCCCGACACCACCGGCTGATACAGGAGGACGCGCACGAAGTTCAAGGTGGTGAGGCGCGCGGTGAGACGCACCTCGAGAACCGCACCCGCCGTGCCGGTGCGCTCGACGATCTTGATGACGCGACCGACGACGATGCCACGGGGGGCCAAGCTGCTCGACCCTCCGGACGTGATGACGAGGGCACCGACGCGAACCTCGCCGAACCGGGCGTTCTGGTCGACGAACTCCACCACCGGCGCCTTGTCCGGTCCGCGACCCCGGAAGATGCCCGTTTCCACCGAGGGCAGATTGTTGATGTCGATGGTCGTGGTGGGCGCCTGGGTGGTCTCCCCCGGCGCGATGGTCGACACCGCCACCGACGTGGGGGTCAACGCTCCGAAGTCGACGCCGCTGAGATCCACGGTGGTGGTCGTGGAGGTGGACGACGCGGGGAGCGTGGTCACCGCGGCGGGGCCGGCCCCGCCGGTCGTCGGTGACCCCGGCGCGGCGGACACCACGGAGCTGGTCGTCGTCGTGGGAGGACGCGTGGTGGTCGTGGTGGTGCTCGTGCTCGTCGTGGTGGTGGTCGACGTGGTGGTGGTCGTCGTCGATTCGGGATCCTCGCCCTGATTCACGATCTGCACGGGAATGGCGTACTGCACGTCACTCGTCAGCATGACCACCGACCGATTGGGGAACACCTGGGTGACCTTGCCCACCAGTCCGGCCGCGTTGACCACGGCCATCCCCACCTGCAGCCCCCGATCGGATCCCTGGTTGATCTCCACCGTCTGCGAGAAGTTGGACGGTGAACCACCGATCACCTGCGCGGTCACCGACGACACGTCGGCGAGGTTGTCGATGCCGTTGAGGGCCAGCAGTTCCTGGGCGTCGCGGACGATCGCCAGAGCCGCGATGAACGCACCCTCTTGTTGATCGAGTTGGTCGCGCAGACGTTCGTTCTCGGCCTCCAACTCGCCGTAGTTGGTGACACCACGCCACGCGTTCTGAATCGGTCGCGTGACCACACGGGTGGCTTCCTCTACCGGATGGAAGACGAACCCGAAGACGTTGCGCGCTCCCCCGACGATGCCGTTGCCCTGTTGGTCCAACGTGATCAGGAGGATCGACGTCAGGGCGAGCAGAGCCACGGCCCGGCGTCGGCTGACCGAATAGATCGGCATCGGTTCGCCCGCCCCTAGTCGCCGCTCTGGGAGAGCAATCCGCCCATCATCTCGATGTTCTCGAGCGCGCGTCCCGAACCGATGACCACCGAGTACAACGGATCGGGAGCGATGTTGATGGGCATTCCCGTTTCGTGGGCCAATCGCCGATCGATGCCGGCCAGCAGGGCACCACCGCCGGTGATCGTGATGCCCTGGTGCATGATGTCGGCCGCCAGTTCGGGCGGCGTCTTGTCGAGCGTGGTGCGCACCGCGTCGACGATGGCCGCCACCGGTTCGGCGATCGCCTCGCGCACCTGGTCGGTGGACAACGTGATGGTTCGTGGCAAGCCGCTGATGAGGTCGCGCCCACGGATCTCGGCCTTCATCTCCTCGGCGAAGGGCCATGCCGATCCCATCTGGATCTTGATGTCCTCGGCCGTGCGTTCGCCGACGGCGAGCGAGAACTCCTTCTTCAGGAACGCCACCACCGCTTCGTCGAGTTCGTCACCGGCGACGCGCAGCGACTGGGCGGTCACGATTCCGCCCAGGGAGATGACGGCCACCTCGGTGGTGCCGCCCCCGATGTCGACGATCATGTTGCCGCTGGGTTCGTGCACCGGCAGGTCCGCGCCGATGGCGGCCGCCATGGGCTCCTCGATGATGTGCACCGGCTTGCGTGCTCCGGCGTATTCGGCGGCGTCCTGGACGGCGCGTTGTTCGACGCCCGTGATGCCGGACGGCACGCAGATCACCATGCGCGGCTTGCTCCAACGGCTGCTGTGGACCCGCTGGATGAAATAGCGGAGCATCTTCTCGCAGACCTCGAAGTCGGCGATGACGCCGTCCTTCAGCGGACGCACGGCGCGGATGTGGCCGGGCGTGCGGCCCATCATGCGCTTGGCCTCTTCGCCCACCGCGACCGGCCGGCCGTCGGCCACGTCGAGGGCCACCACCGAGGGCTCGTTCAGCACCACACCCTGACCACGCACGTAGATCAGGGTGTTGGCCGTCCCGAGGTCGATCGCTATGTCGCGCCCGAGGGCCAGCGGGTTACTGCGGGCCATGGCCAGAGCCTCCTACGGTGTCGAGACCGGATCGAGTGTCGGCGCCGGGAACGGCACCGGCGAACCGGGTGAATCCCCGAAATGTTACAGATTGGGGAAGAAAATGCCGATCTCGCGGGCCGCCGACTCCAGTGAATCGCTGCCGTGGACCAGGTTTTCGGTGAAAAGGATGCCCAAATCGCCACGAATGGTGCCGGGGGCGGCCGAACGGGGGTTGGTGGCGCCCATCATCGTGCGCACGACCTCCCAGGTGTTCTCCGGTCCCTCGAGCACGAGAGCCACCACCGGGCCACGCGACATGAACTGCACCAGATCGGCGTAGAAGCCCTTGCCCACGTGCTCCTCGTAATGACGCGCCAACGTGTCGGCGTCGAGACGACGCAGCTCCATGGCCACGATCGTGAGTCCCTTGGACTCGAAACGGGACAGGACGGAGCCGACGAGGCCCCGCTCGACGGTGTCGGGCTTCAGCAGAACGAGGGTGCGATCAGACATGAGGGCAGGCTACCGGTGATACCCGTTGCGCCCTCAGGGCAGGATTTTGGTCACGTGGGGGCGCGCCGCACCGACCACGTAGAGCGAGCCGGTGACGAGGATCGCGTCGTCGGGTCCGGCTTCGTTCAACGCACGGTCGATGCCACGCTCCACCGAGACGGCCGATTCCACGGTGTCGCAACCCACTCGACGGGCGGCCTCCACCAGATCAGTGGCGGGCATTCCGCGCGGGGACGGCGCCGGACAACAGATCACGAGATCGAACTCGTCGGCCCGCAATGCCGACAACATGTCGTCGGGGTCGCGACCCTTCAGGCATCCGACCACCAGCACACGCCGTCCGGCCGGATCGAAGTCCTCGAAGAACACCGCCGCGCACACGTCGGCGCCCGCGGGATTGTGAGCGCCGTCGATGATCACCAGAGGCTGATGACCCATCACTTCGAATCGCCCGGGCATCGAGACCGAGGCCAACCCCTCGTCGATGACCTCCTGGGAGAGCGGTCGCGCGAAGAACGTTTCCACCGCGGTGATGGCCACCACGGCGTTGTCGGCCTGATGACGACCGTGCAGAGGGACGACGACGTCGGAGTAGATCGTGGTGGGAGTGCGCACACCGACCAGACGTCCACCGAGTGCCAGTTGGTTGCTGTCGACGTCGAAATCGGTTCCGCGAACCAGGAGCGACGCGCCGCCCGCGTCGGCGAAGATCTCCACGAGCTCGGGCGCGGTCTCACCGCACACCACCGCACTGCCCGGCTTGATGATGCCGGCCTTCTCGCGGGCCACGTCGGCCTTGGTCGGTCCGGCGAACTCGGTGTGGTCGAGACCGATGTTGGTGATGACGGCCACCTGGGCGTTCACGACGTTCGTCGCGTCCCATCGGCCCAGCAGTCCGACCTCGATCACCATCACGTCGACCGCCTCGTCGGCGAACCAACGGAACGCGGCCGCGGTGCAGATGTCGAAGTAGCCGGGCCGGATACCCGACAGCATCTCGAGGTCGGACACCGCGGCGATCTGCTCGGCGAAGGCCTCGTCGGAAATGGGTGAACCGTCGATGGTGAAACGCTCGTTCACCCGCTCGAGATGCGGGCTGGTGTAGGTGCCCACGCGCAACCCGCTCGCCATCAGCAAGCGGGTGACCATCTGTGCGGTGGAGCCCTTGCCGTTGGTGCCGGTGATGTGGACCACCGGAGCGCAATGCTGCGGATCTCCCATCAATTCGCACAGGCGCGTGATCACGTCGAGCGAGGGCGACTCGATTCGACCGGTCTTCTGGTACGAGGCCCGATCGTCGAGATACGCCAGAGCCTGCTCGTAGGTCATGGAGGGTTTCTCTGCGGGTCAGCTGGCCGCGCGACGCGGACGCGTCGCCCGGGCCGCGGTGCGCAACACCAGTTCGGGCGCCGACTTGTGGCGCACCGAGCCCTCGTCGATGACGACCTTGGCCACGTCGGCGCGACCGGGCAGGTCGAACATGACGTTGAGCAACGTCTCCTCGAGGATGGCCCGGAGTCCGCGGGCACCGGTGCCGCGCTCGAGCGCCTGCTCGGCGATGGCATCGAGAGCCGCGGGCGTCAGTTCCAGTTCCACGTCCTCGAACTCGAAGAACTTCTGGAACTGCTTCACCAACGCGTTCTTGGGCTCGATCAGGATCTGCACGAGCGCCGCCTTGTCGAGGTTGTGCACCGCACCGACCATCGGCAAACGGCCCACGAACTCGGGAATGAGCCCGAAGGACAACAAGTCCTCGGGCAGAACCTGGGCGAACAGATCTCCGGCGTCCTTCTCGGCCTTGCTGCGCACGGTGGCGTGGAAACCCACTCCCTTGTGGCCGATGCGCTGTTCGATGATCTTGTCGAGACCGGCGAACGCTCCACCACAGATGAACAGCACGTTCGTGGTGTCGATCTGGATGAACTCCTGGTGCGGATGCTTGCGACCGCCCTGCGGCGGCACCGAGGCCACGGTGCCCTCGAGGATCTTGAGGAGGGCCTGCTGAACGCCCTCGCCGGACACGTCGCGGGTGATGGAGGGGTTCTCGCTCTTGCGGGCGATCTTGTCGATCTCGTCGATGTAGATGATTCCGGTCTCGGCCTTCTTCACGTCGAAGTCGGCGGCCTGGATCAACTTCAGCAGGATGTTCTCGACGTCCTCACCGACGTAGCCGGCTTCGGTGAGTGCGGTGGCGTCGGCGATGGCGAACGGCACGTTGAGCATGCGCGCCAGCGTTTGGGCGAGGTGCGTCTTGCCGCATCCGGTGGGGCCGAGCAGAAGGATGTTGCTCTTGGCCAGCTCCACCTCGTCGCGACGCGAGACACCGGTCTCCTTCTGGTACTGCAGACGGCGGTAGTGGTTGTACACCGCCACGGCCAGAACCTTCTTGGCCTGTCCCTGACCCACCACGTACTCGTCGAGGAACGAGCAGATCTCACGCGGCTTGGGGAGTTCCTCGAGCCGGAGATCGGCGGCCTCGCCGACCTCTTCCTCGATGATCTCGTTGCACAGGTCGATGCATTCGTCGCAGATGTAGACGCCGGGACCGGCGATCAACTTCTTGACCTGCTTCTGCGACTTTCCGCAGAACGAGCACTTCAGGATTTCCCCGGTGTCTCCGAATTTCGCCACGATCGCCCTCCCTTCAGGTCGACAGCCTTACACATACCGACCGATCATCGGTTGGATACCGATGTGACTTGAGGATTCCCGGATGGTCGGCGAGAACCGCTGGTCAGCGAATGGGGCCGGTGCGGTCGACCACGGTGCGCGAGGAGATGACGTCGTCGATGATTCCGTAGGCCAGCGCCTCGCTGGCCTCCATCACGAAGTCACGATCGGTGTCGGCATGGATGCGCTCGATCGGCTGACCCGTGTGCTGGGCCAGGATCTCCTCGAGGATGTCGCGCATGCGGAAGATCTCCTTGGCGGCGATCTCGAGGTCGGTCACCTGGCCGTAGCCCACCTGCCCGTAGGGCTGGTGCAACAACACGCGACTGTGCGGCAACGCGAGACGCTTGCCCTTCGTGCCCGCGGCCAAGAGCACGGCCGCGGCACTGGCCGCCTGTCCGAGACAGATGGTGGCGATGTCGTTCTTGATGAACTGCATCGTGTCGTAGATCGCGAACAGCGCCGTGATGTCGCCACCGGGGCTGTTGATGTAGATGTTGATGTCCTTGTCGGGATTCTCGCTCTCGAGGTGGATCAACTGCGCGCAGACGAGATTCGCGATGGTGTCGTCGATGGGCGTGCCGAGAAAGAGGATGTTCTCCTTCAACAAGCGGCTGTACAGGTCGTAGGCGCGCTCACCACGATTGGTCTGCTCGACCACGGTGGGCACGTAGTAGTTGAAGGCCTCGAGATTCATGGTGGTCCTGTCAGTCCTGGTCGGGATGATCGTGGTCGGAGTGATCATGATCGGAATGATCATGCCCCGAGTGATCGTGGTTGTGGTGGTCGGCCTCGGAGTGTCCGATCACGGTGTCGCGGTCGAGCACGTTGCCGGCGGGATCGACGTACTCGACGCGGTGGATCAGCCAGTCGAGAGCCTTCGACTTGGCGATCTCGGCGGCCAGGTCGACGATGGCGTCGTTGGCCTGGTACGCGGCGCGCACCTGCTCGGCCGTGTACAGACGGATCTTCTTGTTCTTGCCCCCGCCCTGCATCTCGGCCTGACGGATGGCGGCCTCGTTGCTGCGGTCGGCCATACCCTCGAACTCGCGCTCGATGTCGTCCTCGGAGGCTTCCAGACCTTCGGCCAACACCACCGCGCGCAACGCCAGATCGACCTTGCACGCCTTGATGCTCTGCGGACGAATACCCTCGACGAACGACGCCGCGTCCTGGCCGGTGGCCTGCAACCACTGATCGATGTTGATGCCCTGCATCTGGAACTGACGAATGGTGTTCTCGACGCGACGCTGAAGGTCGGCGGCCACCATCGACTCGGGAGCGTCGATCTCGACCAACGCCGCCAGGGCATCGGTGACCTTCTCCACCACGCTGTTGCGGACCTGATTGAGTCGGTTGGTCGACAGCCGGGTGCGCACCGACTCGCGCCACGATTCCACCGTCTCGTGCCCGTCGATGTTCTCGGCGACCCACTCGTCGGTGGCGTCGGCGATGACCAGTTCCTGGACGGCGGTGACCGTCACCTCGAAATCGGCCGGGGTGTCGGTGCCCGAGGGGGTGTCGGTGAACGACAACGTGGTGCCCGCGGTGCTGCCGACGAGCTGATCGTCGAACGACGGGGCGACCCACTTCTTGCCGATCTCGTACGACCATTCGTCGACGGCCAATCCGGCCACCGGCTCACCGTCGCGACGGCCGATCAGGTCGACCACCACGTAGTCGCCCACCGCGGCCACGCGGTCGACGGTGGTGAGCTTGCCCAGACGACGACGCTCGGCGTCGACGACCTCGTCGACCTCGGCATCGGTCACGTCGATGGCGGGGACCTCCACGCGGAGGCCGCCGTAACCGGGGACCGTGATCACGGGACGCACCTCGCAGGTGGCGTCGAAGGTGACCGGGCCGGATTCCTGACCGCCCGTGATCTCGATCTCGGGCGTGGCGATGATGTCGACGTTCAGTTCGCGCACCGCCGAAGCCAGATGGCGGGGCACTCCGTCGCGCAACGCCTGCTCGCGGGCGGCGGCGATTCCGATACGGGCCTCCAGGACCTTGCGGGGGGCCTTACCGGCGCGGAAGCCGGGTAGGCGCACCTCCTGGGCGATCTTGGAGAATGCGGCGTCGATGTCACGGGCAAAGTCAGCCTCGTCGACTTCGACGGAGAGCTTGACGCGATTGCCCTCGAGGGTTTCACTTGTCGTCTTCACAGGGAGCCGAGTGTACCGGCGGTGTCGCATCGGGGCCCCACGGTGGGGCATGATTGGTGTATGCCCACGTGGAAGCCCCATGCCCTCGCCAAGCCGCACTCCGACCAGATCGACCTTCGCTTGGGTGACAAGGTGGTGGCCACGGTGGATTTGGCCGACGTGGAGGCCGGAACCGAGGGCAAGGTCATCCTCGCCAACGGTTTCAACTGGCAGCGATATCGCGTGTTGTTCACCAACGGTGTGGAATTGGGCGACCTCGACCACCGTCATCTCGCTCCGATCGGCCGCACCGCCAAGCGCTTGGCGAAGAAGGCCAAGCGGGGCTGAATTCAGTCGTCGCTGCGACCGCGACCGAATTCGAGGCGGGCGGCGAACACGGCCGCCTCGGTGCGCCGCTCCATGTCGAGCTTGGCCAACATGTTGCTGACGTAGTTCTTCACCGTTTTCTCGGCCAGATGCAGACGTTGACCGATCTGGCGGTTGGTGCAACCTTCGGCGATGAGGTCGAGGATGCGTCGTTCTTGCTCGGTGAGTCGCGCCAGTCGCTCGTCCTGCGGTGAGGGTTCACGAAGTCGCTTCAGCACCCGGCCCGTCACCGCGGGGTCGAGCAGGGACTCGCCACGGGCCACGCGTTGCACCGCCTGGATGAGTTCGTTGCCCCGGATCTGCTTGAGCACGTATCCGGACGCGCCGGCCATGATCGCCTCGAACAGGGCCTCGTCGTCGCTGTAGGACGTCAACATCAGGCAATACACGTCGGGGAACTCGCTGCGCACCTCACGACACACCTCCACACCGTTGCCGTCGGGCAATCGCACGTCGAGGATGGCCACGCGGGGCCGGGTCGCACGAATGCGACGCAGTGCGTCGTCGGCCAAACCGGCCTCGCCCACGACCTCGATCTCACCGGTGGATTCCAGGAGTGATCGCACGCCCTGACGCACGACCTCATGGTCGTCGAGCAGGAAGACGGGAATGGCGCCGACAGTCACACCCGAAGTCTGCCCCGCCCCCACCTCGTTGCACAGGGACGAAGGTCCCAAGACCCAAAGTCGACGAAGGTCCCAAGACCCAAAGTCGACGAAGGTCCCACGACCGGGGCCACCGAAGGTCCCACGACAACGGCTCGACGTCGAACGAATAGCGTGAGTGTCATGGCGTCACCCGCTCCGCACGAACGGATCGTCCTCGACGACGACGTGTTGCGTCACTCACTGGACCAGAGCCCCGACGGGTTGCTCATCTGTGACGCGGACGGAACGATCATGTACGCGAACACGGCTCTGTGCGTCATGACCGGCTATCGGGCGTCGGAGTTGATCGGTGGACCGATCGAGCGTCTGGTGCCCGCCGATCGTCGTGACCATCACGTGGCGCGACGTCGGGGTTACGCCGAACAGCCGCAGATTCGGCCGATGGGTCGCGGGCTGACGTTGTCCGCCACGCGTGCCGACGGGTCCGAGGTGCCCGTGGAGATCAGCCTGTCCCCCATCGAGGGCCCGCGCGGGACGATGACCATCGCCTCCGTCCGCGACATCAGTGAGCGTCTGGCCGACGCCGAGAAGCTGCGCGACACCCACGAGGCACTGGCATTGTCCGGTGAGCGCGAACGGATCGCGCGCGATCTCCACGACACCGTGTTGCAGCGTCTGTTCGGTTTGGGCCTCGAACTGCAGGCGCTCGGCGTGAAGGCCGCATCCGACGTGGCCCCGCGCCTCGAGACCGCCGTCGACGAGATCGATCGCATCATCAAGGAGATCCGCACGTCGGTGTTCACACTCGGCGCGGCGCGGCGCGACGGATCGCTCGGACAGGAGATCGGAACGATCCTCGCGCAGTCCTCGCGGGTGCTCGGGTTCGCGCCCCGTCTGCGCATCGAAGGTCCGGTGGAGAACATGGTCGGGCCGGCGTTGCGTCCCGATCTGACGGCGAGCCTGCGCGAGGCGTTGGCCAACGTGGCGCGACATTCCGAAGCCACCGAGGCCTCGGTCGAGATCGTCCTCGAGGATGTGCTCCTCACCATGCGCATCAACGACAACGGCAAGGGCCTCCCTCACCCGGAATCGCGATCGTCGGGCAATGGTTTGCAGAACCTGCGGGCGCGCGCGCTCGGTCATCGTGGCTACTGCACCGTTTCGTCCGAACCGGGCCGGGGCACCAGCGTGGAGTGGGTCGTCGAGGTCGGCTGAACCGGGCGACGCACGTCGACACGAAACGCATCCGTCGGTCGAGTCCACGGTTCGGTTCCCCGATTGGGACCAAAGTCCCCTCCCAACCTGTCGCTCTTCCCTGAGCGCACGCACCGTCGAGCGTCCAAGGTGGTCACATGAATCGAGACGATCGTTCCGTGTTGACATGGGGTTCCTTCGGAGTGGCCGTGGCGGCCTTGTTCGTCGCCATCGCCAGCTGGACCGGATTGACCGACACCGGTTCGGGTGACGCGCCGTCGGAGGGCTCGGGACCGACCGTCGTCGACGTGCAACTCTCGGAGTTCGCCATCACGCCCGCGGCCATCGTCGTCCCCCCGGGACCGGTGCAACTGCGCGTCACCAACATCGGCTCGATGGTCCACAACTTCTCGATCCCCGGCCTGTCGAAGAAGACCGCGGACCTGTTGGCCGGCGAATCCGAGACCCTCGACCTCGGCATCCTCTCCGAAGGGGCCATGGACGTTCTGTGCGAGATCGCCGGCCACGCGGGTTCGGGCATGGTGGGCACGTTGACCGTCACGTCGGGTGCCGCCCCTTCGGGATCAGCCGCCGGTGGCGACGGATTGCACGGATACGCCAACTGGCAGGAGATGGACCAGGCCATGGAAGTGCGGGCCAAGGCCTACCCCGCCGCGACGATGGGCGACAAGGGCGGCCGGATTCTCGAACCGACGGTGTTGGCCGACGGCACGAAGCAATTCGAGCTCGTCGCCAAGGAGGTCGACTGGGAGGTCGAGCCGGGCAAGATCGTCACGGCCAAGACGTACAACGGCGTCGTGCCCGGACCCGAGATTCGCGTGAACGTCGGCGACAAGGTGCGCATCGTCGTGACGAACGAACTGACGGAGTCGACGTCCGTGCACTTCCACGGCATCCGGGTACCGAACAGATACGACGGAGTGGATCCGTACACGCAGATGCCGATCATGCCCGGCGAGACGTTCGTCTACGAGTGGACCACGGTCGAGGCCGCCGTCGGCATCTACCACTCGCACCACGATGCGCAGATCCAGATTCCCGACGGGATGTTCGGCTCGTTCATGGTCGGCGAGATGCCCATCCCCGACGTCCTGAAGGAGAAGGGGTACACCCAGGTCGACAAGGAAGTGACGATGGTGCTCAACGACGCCGGAGTGATCGGGCTCTCGTTGAACGGAAAGTCCTTCCCCGCGACCGAGGCCTACACGATGCGCCTCGGACAGGTCATGATGGTCCACTACCAGAACGAGGGCCTGCAGGGTCACCCGATGCACCTTCACCAACCGGTCGGCTGGATCATCGCCAAGGACGGCGTTCCGCTGCTCACGCCGCAGCCGGCCGACACGATCTGGGTGTCCCCCGGTGAGCGCTACACGGTTCTGTACAAGGCCGTCGACACCGGGGTGTGGGCGTGGCACTGCCACATCCTCAGCCACGCCGAGGGCCCCAACGGAATGTTCGGCATGGTGTCCGCGCTCATCGTCACGCCGTGACCCGCACGGGCGGGAGTGCCCCTCTACCTCTACACTCTCGCCCGTGCCCCCCAGCGCCCAACCCCGACAAGACGCCACTCCCCTCGACGGTCGCCGCGAGCGTGGCGCTCGCAACAAGGCCGCCGTCGTGCAGGCTCTGCTCCAGTTGTACGAGGCCGGCGAGATCCAACCGTCGGCCGCGCGCATCGCCGAGATCGCCGGAGTCTCCGAACGTTCCGTGTTCCGCTACTTCGACGACATGGAAGATCTGGCGGCCACCGCCATCGTCATCCAGTGGGAACGGATCCACCAGTTCTACGAGGGCCTCGACGGTTCCGGGGATTTCGAGCAGCGGCTCGACGCCATGATCGAACACCGCTTGCGCCTGTTCGACAAGACCATCGGCGTCGGGCGGGCGTCGGCGGTCGTCTCGGCGCGGTCGGCCACCGTGGCCACCGCCATGAACCAGCGACGCACGATCCTGCGCACCCAGGCCGTCGAACAGTTCGCTCCCGAGATCGCGGCCCATTCCCAACCCGACGCCGTGTCGCGCATCGTCGATTACACGTTGAGCATCGAGAACATCGAGTACCTGCGTTCGAGCGTGGGCCTGTCGCGAAACCGCACGCGCGACACGTTGATGAGCGCGTTGCGCCTCGCGTTGAACTGACGCGGCCGACCCGCGGCGACGGGCGCCGGCGTCAACCGAGGAAGTCGAACTTGCGACGCCACTCGTCGAGGGCGACGTCGATCTGCACGGGCGCCACCGGAGCGGAAATCAGATAACCCTGCGCGGCGTCGCATCCGATGTCGCGAACCATGCGGAATTGATCGGGTGTCTCCACTCCTTCGGCCACCACGTGCAAACCGAGGGAATGTCCGACCTCCACCCCCGACCTCACCATCGGGTCCGGTTCGGCGGCGTCGATGTCGAGTCGTCCCACCATCGCCCGATCGATCTTGAGTTCGGTGAAGGGCGCCGCCAGCACCCGCTCGTAGTTGCTGCTCCCCGTGCCGAAGTCGTCGACGGCGAGACGGAAGCCGGCGAGACGCAAGCGGGTCAGGATCGACAATGCCGGTGCGGCCTCGGTGATCGGAGCGGTCTCGGTCACCTCGAAGGTCCAGGCTTCGGCCGGTGCCGCCTCGGTGAGCATGCGTTGCGCGCGACGTGGCAACTCCTCGTCGTTCAAATCGAGAACGGAGATGTTCACGCTGACATCGGGCATGGACTTGAGCGCCCGATACCGCAGACGATCACGGGCCGCCATCGCCATGACCGAATCGAGCAGCTCCGACGTTCGTCCCGCCTCTTCGATCAACGCGACGAACACCGACGGCGAGACGTCTCCGTGCGTGGGATGTCGCCACCGGACGAGGGCTTCCACGCCGGTGACCTCTCCGGTCACGGTGGAGACCTTGGGCTGGTAGACGAGATGGAGGAAGTCGGGATTCAGCAACTCGTCCGGACCCACCATGATCTTGGGTCCGGTGGGATCGTGGGCCTGATCGGACACCTGGGACCATTCCGACATCGCGGTCCGAAGCACGTCGAGCGAGAACGGCTTCGCGAATGTTCCGATGACCCGCAACTTGTGCATCTCGGCGATGCGACCCGCGGTGTCCAGAAGCGATTGATCGGCGCCGCTCACGAGGATCACGGGCATTCCCCGGTGCAGCGAACCGAGCCGACTCATCACCTCGATGCCGTCCATCTCACCCAGCGAGAGGTCCAACACCACCAGATCGAATCGACCCTCGATCGCCCGCTCGATGTCGGCCGGCGTGCTCGCCGAACGCGCACTGAAGCCCGCGGACTCGGCCACCGCCTCGATCAGTTCGCAGATGGCCTCTTCGTCGTCGATCACCAACACGCGCGCGGGGTCAGCCATGTGCGTCACCTCCTCGGGACGGGTCGTGTGCGGCGCTCGCGTCGGTCGCGTCGTCGGCGACCAACGGGAGAACCGCGGCGTAGAGATCCTCGCGGGAGAACGGTTTGGCGAGCGTCCGCTCCCCCAACTCTTGCAACTGCTTCATGCTGGACGAGTAACCCGTCATGAAGATCACGGCAAGATCGGGTTGATCGGCCGTCGCCAGTCGCGCGAGGTCGAGCCCGTCCTGCTCGAGGCCGAAATTGGCGTCGGACACCAGGACGTCGGGACGGAACTCCGAGATCAGTTCCAAAGCCTCGCGGGGAGAGAGCGCGAACCGCGCGTCGATGCCGACGTCCATCAACCACGCCGCCACCATCTCGGCCAGAGCTTGCTCGTCGTCGGCCACCACCACGCGTCGACCCGCACGTCGGGTCGCGGTGGTCCGTTCGGACGCCGCACCGGGAACGTGCAACGGGAGGACCAGGGTGACGGTGGTGCCCACACCGGGTCGACTGTCGAGGGTCGCCGTGCCCCCGCTTTGCTGTGCGAACGCGTACACGGTGGCCAATCCCAGTCCGGTTCCACTGCCGGCCTTCTTGGTGGTGAAGAAGGGTTCGAAGGCCCGCGCCACCACGTCGGCGGGCATACCGGCGCCGTCGTCGGACACGGACAACTCGATCATGTCGCCGCGTCGATGAGCGGCGATGCGCACGCAACCGGTGGGACCCATGGCGTCACGCGAATTGAAGGCCAGGTTGAGGATGCAACTCTGCAGGCGACCGGCGTCCACCATGAGGTGGAGGTTCGGATCGGGCATGTCGACTTCCACCGTGCGCCCCGCACCGACGGCTTGCTTGACGAGAGGAAGCAGGCCCTTGATCAGGTCCGCCAACGACACCGCGGTCTCCTCGAGCGGTTGACTGCGCGCCACCGCCAGCAACGACTTGGTGATCTCCGCACCGCGCTCCACGGCGGCCATGGACCGCGAGAGGAACTTGGCCAACTTCTCGTCCTTCGTGACGGTCTCGTTCATCGCCATCAACTGCAGATTGCCCAACGTGACGAAAAGGAGGTTGTTGAAGTCGTGGGCCAGTCCACCGGCCAGGGCTCCGAGCGACTCCATGCGTTCGGCTTGCGCCGTGCGCATCGCCATGCTGCGCCGTTCGGTGGCGTCGGAGACGTGGAGGAAACCGATTCGTTCGTCGCCGGGCACCGACACCGGATACGCCTCGAGTTCGAGAATGCGCATCTCGTCACCCTCACCACCGGTGACCTCGGCGTGGCCGCCCTCGCCACCGAGGACCTTGACGAGTAGCTCTCCCGCGATCCGTGCTCGCACGGTTTCGGGGCCGAAACCGAGCACCTCGATGACCGGAATCCCCGGAATCCGATCGGAGAACGCGTCCCGTACGGCTCGGTTTCCGGCCAACACGGTCATGTCCTCGTCGAAGACGACCGACAGGCCGGGTGTGGCGTCGAGAGCGGCCTCGAGCAACGACTCGCGCCGACGTCGTTCGAGTGCCACGCGCACCTGGGACGACGCGCCGAGCAACAACACCGCGACGATCGCGGCGCCGAGAAGCACTTCGAAGGCGAGAATGAGCGTCGCCTGTTGCCCGTCGATGCCGAAGCCCGGTCCGGGGCGGGCGGTCATCGTCAACTCGACGCCGTCGACGACACCGACCGCGTTCACGGAATCGGTCGACCCGGCGAACGACACGGCCACGTCGGCGAACGACGCGGCCAGCGAATCGTTCACCCCCGCCAGAACACGATCGGCGTCGATCACCGCGAGATACCACGTGCCCGAAGCTGCGCCACCCTCGTCGGGAACCACTTCCAGGGCCAATAGGTTGCGGCCGCCCACGAGGATCGGACCACCACCGATCAACCGGGTGCCGGCCTCGCGCTCACCGGCGCCGTCACCCCCTTCGGGGATCTCGGCGACGATGCGTCGGACGAACTCTTCGTCGCCCACGAGAATCTCGTCGTCGATTCGATCTCCCCGCAGGATCAACGCCGCCACCGAATCCAACGAATCGAAGGTCCCGACGTCGGCCTCCAACGCGACGATCACGGCGTTCACCTCCGACGAGAGATCGTCGAGGAAGCCCGCCATCGTGACCCGTGATGCGTCACGCAGTCGGTCCTGATCGGCCGAACGCCACACCTCGCCGGTGGCCTGCAAACCCAGCACCACCACCACGAGAGCCACCAAGGGCGCGGTCAACTCGTCGACGGAGAGTCCGCGATAACGAAACCAGCGGCCCAGCACGAAAATCGCCCCGCACAGTCCGAGAACGCCACCCACGACGACGGCCGCCCCTCGCTCCCAGAACGACGTGGTCGAACCGTCGAGCACGAGATCGTTCACCATCCACTCGACCAGGGCCAACAGGAGCGACGTCGCCACCAGCGCTCCGGACAACACCATGAACCGTCGAACGGGTCGCTCACGACCACCGATCCGAATCGTGAGGAACACGACGAGGTGGGACAAAGCAATCGCTTGGATCACGAGGAACAGCGTGGACAGCACTGCGGGCGCCACATCGATCTCCGACGACATGACGTGACCACTCACGACGAACGTGACGACGGCGCCCGACGCCAACGCCACCGCACCGGCGGGAACGCCGTGCAACGCGCGGGCCACGATCACCACCGCCAACGCCAGTCGAACGTCGAATCCGAGGGATGCGGCGAGACCGGCCACACCGGCGAGGGCGGCCCACGCGAGAAGAGCGGCGAATCGCGCCCGCGAGACGACGCGATAGTCGTCGGTCGTGCCGGTTTCGTCGACCGCGTCGGTGTCCAAGGCTGTGGCGATGCCAAATCGTACGCTCGCGTCGCTCGCGCATGCCGGATGTCGCGGCGCGCTCGTGGGTCGGCCTCGCTAGGCTTGCCCTCCGACCGGGGAGTGGCGCAGTGGTAGCGTTCCTGCTTTGGGTGCAGGCGGTCGGGAGTTCAAATCTCCCCTCCCCGACGAGGTGTCGCGTTCGCCGTCCGTGCGGGGTTCCGTGATTCGCACGACCGTGCGCATGTGTCAGGCTTGGGCATGAGCATTCTGAACCAACCCGTCAACACGCTGTCCGGTCGAGCCACCACGCTGGCCGACATTCCCGCCAAGGTGATGCTGGTCGTGAACGTGGCCAGCAAGTGCGGACTCACACCGCAGTACACCGGTCTCGAGCAACTGCACGAGAACTACGCGAACCGGGGATTCTCGGTGGTCGGTTTTCCCTGCAACCAGTTCGGTGCCCAGGAGCCCGGCTCCCCCGAGGAGATCGCCACGTTCTGCTCCACCACCTACGGGGTCACCTTCCCGTTGATGGAGAAGATCGAGGTGAACGGCGACGGTCGTCACGCCATCTACGACGAACTCACGGCGGTCGCCGATGCCGAGGGAACGAGCGGCGACATCCGTTGGAACTTCGAGAAGTTCGTCATCGCCGACGGTGGCTCGACCATCATCCGATTCAGCCCGATGGTGGCGCCCGATGACGCCAACCTGGTGGCCACCATCGAGAAGCTCCTCGACGCCTGACCGGAGACGACGATGGAACCATCTCGCGTGGCGGTCGTCACCGGCGCGGCCGACGGCATCGGCGCCGGTGTCGTGCGCCGTTTGGTGGAGGACGGGCTTCTGGTGGTCGCCGTCGACATCGACGACGAGCGGGGTCCCGTGTCGATCGTCGAGCACGGTGATCGCGCGACGTTCGTGCGCGCGGACGTTTCACGGGAGTCCGACGTGGTGAACATGATCGCCCGCGCCCGCGATGCCTTCGGGCCGGTCGACGTGCTGGTGAACAACGCCTGGGGTGGCGGTGGCATGGGGCGGGTGGAGAACAAGACCAACGCGTTGCTTCAACACGGGCTCGACATCGCCTTCTACGGCGCGTTCTGGGCCATGCGCGAGGTGTTCCCTTCCATGAAGGCCCGTGGTTGGGGTCGCGTGGTCAACATGTGTTCACTCAACGGGGTCAACGCCCACATGGGGACCCTCGAATACAACGTGGCCAAGGAATCGTTGCGCACCCTCACCCGCACGGCGGCCCGCGAGTGGGCACCCACCGGAGTGGTGGTGAACGCCGTGTGCCCGGCGGCCAAGAGCGCCGCGTTTCACAAGGTGATGGGGGCCCATCCCGAGTTGATCGCCGCCGCCGATGCCAGCAATCCCATGGGTCGCATCGGAGATCCGTACACCGACATCGCACCGGTGGTGTCCTTCCTGGCCGGCGACGACTGTGGCTACATGACGGGCAACACCTTGTTCGTCGATGGCGGAAGCCACATCAACGGCTCCGCGTGGGCACCCGACCTCGGGGACTGAACCTCACGTCCCCGCGACGCCCGCGTCATCTCTCCACGACGCCCGCGTCATCTCTCCACGACGCCCGCGTCATCTCTCCAAGACGCCCGCGTCATCTCTCCACGACGCCCGCGTCATCTCTCCACGACGCCCGCGTCATCTCTCCAAGACGCCCGCGTCTTTGGCCCACTTCCAATGCATGCGTCCGTGATCGGCATTCGCCGCCAGCACTCCCCCGATCGTTCCGTCGGCCCACGGCGCACCGGGTAGCCGTTCGTTCAGCTGTTCGTCGGTCAGTTCCGACAACAACTGCAGCGTGACCGCGCGCGCCGACGCCCCCAACGCCACCACCTCGTCGAACGACTTGCCGTGGTGCTCACGCTGCCACTCCTCGGTCATGGCGTGCACGGAGGCCATGATCTGCTCC
>CAEZTS010000005.1_pt1 | contig 21263 bp, 18 predicted proteins | sample 7264281 | NCBI WGS metagenome assembly CAEZTS01 (sample SAMEA6813810, study PRJEB35770) | freshwater metagenome | biome: Freshwater; feature: Freshwater reservoir; material: water | place: Czech Republic | collected 2017-08-18 | depth 0.5m m
GTCTGATGATGGGACTGGCGGAGCGCGGTGTCAGCGTGCGCGCGGCGCGAACGGTGATCGAGATCGTGGTCGTGGTGGCCGGAGTGGTTCTCGGCGGCTCCATCGGCGTGGGAACGGTGGTGTTCGCCGTGGGAATCGGGCCGTTGGTACAGGTGCTGCTACCGAGGTTCGACATTCGGCCGGTCGGGGAGCGCACCGCTCACTGACGGTTGCCGATACCTCTTCCGTTGCACGTCTCGACGGCGACGAACTGCGGTTACGACCGGATCCTCGCGCTTTTTCAGAACCCGCTGATGATCCGAGCGGCGTCGGCGATTTCCTCGCCGATGAACTGCTGTCTGTCCTCGGCGATGCGGGTCTTCGGTCCGATCACGGCCAGGGTGCCCAATGGTTCGCCCGGACCGTCGTAGATCACGCTGCCGATGCTCATGGCCGTGGGGTACGAGCGATCATGGGCGAAGAAACGAGGTGCGCGATCGAGGAACGGGGTACCCCACGCCGTGCGACCGTTCGGGAATCGTTCCAAGAATGGTTGCACGTCGAAATGCGAGCCGGGCGGGGCGTTCAGGTCGAAGGTGGTGCCCAAGGGGATGGTCACTCGTAAGGCCTGGGGGCTCTCGATGATCTCGATCAGTGTGGCCACTCGGCTCTCGTGGGGCCCGTCCAGCTTCCACAGGGTGACCGACTCCTTGGTGGCCGACAAGAGGGCCCCCATGAACGGACGTGACCGTTCGAGCATCTGCCCCGAGACCTTCGACGACAACGACAGGATCTTGGCCGACAGGGTCCATGCCCCCTTGGGGCCGTCCTGCACCAGCCACCCCTGTCGGCCCAAGGTGACGAGGATCCGCTGCACGGTGTTCTTGTCCATGTCCATCTTTCGGGCCAACGCCGACACGCCGACGGGCTGATGTTGAGCCACGGCTTCCATGACGCTCATGGCGTTCTCGACGGTTTGCAGGGACTGGACGGCCATTCAGTAGTCAGTGTGTCACATAAAAATTTTTCGTATCGGCTTTTAAGACAAAAGATACTGATTGCGGTGGTTCGCAATCCCGGGCCCAGACGGGTAAGACTGGGGATCTGGGCGGGCTCGGGGGAGTCCGTGACGACGTCGTAGGGGGACTGTCCATGGGTTCTGGTGCGCAGGCAGCCGTGTCGAGCGGATCGATCGACGAGCGCTACACGGTGATTTCGGCCGACTGTCACGCGGGTGGAAACCTCACGGACTACCGGCCGTTCCTGGCCGAGGAGTACCGACGCGAGTTCGATGCCTGGGTGGAGACCTACGAGGTTCCCTACGAGGATCTCAAGGGGCCCGATGGCGGTCGCAACTGGGATTCCGATCGTCGATTGGCCGACATGGAGGCCGACGGCATCGTGGCCGAGGTGATCTATCCGAACACCATCCCGCCCTTCTACCCCAAGAGTTCGCTCACGTATCAGCCTCCGGCGGCCAACATCGGCGACGCGAATCGCCGGTGGGCCGGACTGCAGGCGCACAACCGATGGCTCGCCGACTTCTGTGGTCGCGCGCCGGGACGACGAGCTGGCATCTGTCAGGTCAACCTCTACGACATCGACGCGTCGGTGAAGGAGATCGAGTGGGCCAAGAAGGCCGGATTGACGGGTGGAATCCTTCTGCCCGGTGTGCCGCCCGGCGTGGGTCTGCCCGAGTTGTACGACATCGACTACTACGGACCGTTGTGGGAGGCGTGCGAGAAACACGGCATGCCCGTGAACCATCACGGTGGAAGCGCGAGTCCGGCGATGACCGACGCCGTGGAGTCACCGGTCATCTTCCTGCTCGAGATCACGTGGTGGTCGCACCGCGCCCTCACGCACCTCATCGTCTCGGGTGCGATGGAACGTCACCCCGAGATGAAGTGCGTCTTCACGGAGCAGGGAACCGAATGGGTGCCCGGAGAATTGATGCGGCTCGACTACTTCTTCGATCGCATGCGCCACGCGGTGGGTTCGCAGGAACACATCTGGGGCGAACCGGTGATGGCCAAGTTGCCTCTGCAGCCCAGCGAATACTGGGCCCGTCAGTGCTACACGGGTTCCAGTTTCATGCGGGCGCACGAGGTGCCCTCGCGACACAAGGTCGGCGTCGACAGCATCATGTGGGGTAGCGACTATCCCCACAAGGAAGCCAGTTTCCCGTACAGCACCGAGGCTCTGCGCGCGGCGTTCTCGGGATGCGAGCGGTCCGAGATCGAGCAGATGCTCGGAACGACGGCCGCCGACGTGTACGGGTTCGACCTGAAGAAGCTGGCCCCCATCGCGGCCACCATCGGACCGCGCGTGAGCGACGTGGCCACTCCGTTGTCGAAGGGTGACGTTCCCAAGGACGCCGAACGTTGTCCGGCCTTCGTCGGATTCACCGCGGACGCGTGACGGGGGATTCATGGACACATTGAACGGACGGGTCGCTGTCGTCACCGGTGGTGGCGGCGGGCTGGGTCGGGCCATGGGCGAGCGCTTCGCGGCGGAAGGCATGAAGGTGGTCTTGGCCGACGTGCAGGCCGAACTCCTCGAGTCCACCGTCGCCGAATGTCGTGAGCGGGGCTGGGAGATCAGCGGTTTCGTCACCGACGTCACCAAGCAGGAATCGGTGGACGCACTGCGCGACTTCACCCTGGGCACCTACGGCTCCGTGCACGTGGTGTGCAACAACGCCGGCATCGGCGCGGGTGCCGAGGGGCGCATGTGGGAGCACGAACTGAACGATTGGAAGTGGGCGATCGCGGTCAACGTGATGGGGGTCGTCCACGGCATCAACTCGTTCGTGCCCGCGATGTTGGAGCACGGTGAACCGGCGCACATCGTGAACACCTCCTCGGGAAACGGCGGTGTGTCGCCGCTGTCGGGCACCCCGCAGTACGCGGCCACCAAGGCGGCCGTGGTCACCATCTCGGAATGTCTCTACGCCCAACTTCAGGAGGTGGAGGCGCGCGTCGGGGTGTCGGTTCTGTTCCCCGGTCCGAACATCCTGCGCACCGGGTTGTTCGAGTCGTGGCGCTCGCGCACCGACGAGTTCGCCAAACAGCGTCCGCGCAAGACGCCCTACACGACGGTCGAGCAATTGGAGGCCCAGATGAAGGCCGCCGGTCGCGAGATCGCCTACACGCCGGTGGAGGAGGTGGCCGGTGTCGTCGTCGACGGCATTCTGGCCGATCGCTTCTGGATGATGCCGGCCAGCGAGCGGGGCGACGAGTCGATGCGCCTTCGTTACGAGTCCATGCGCTCGCGTGCCAACCCGTCGTACCTGCGTCAGGTGCCGGGCTGAGACCCCGATTCACGAATTCCCCCGACACGAACACCCATCCCACGAAGACCCGTCACACGATCACCAGCGAAACAAGGAGCACACCATGACCGCCATCGAGAGTCGTCCCGAGCTAGGAACGTCGTCGGTCGATCACGGAAGCGTGAACGACCCGTACATGATCATCGCGGCCGACAGCCATGCCGGTCTGCCGACGGGTCAGTACCGCACCTATCTGGAGAAGAAGTACTGGCCGCAGCTGGACGACTTCCTCGCGGAGCAAGCGGCGCTCATCGAGGCGTCCACGAAGTTGGGCGTGCGCGACTCGAAATTCGCCCAACAGTGGTTCGACGAGCACGAAGAGGAGCTGGCGGGCGGATGGGACGCCGATCGTCGTGACCTCACGTTGGACGCCGATGGCGTGGCCGCCGAAGTCGTCTATCCCGACGCCGACGCGGTGGAGAGTCGCACGGCGGTTCCCTTCGGTGCCGGACTCGGATTGTCGGGCGACCTCGATCCGGAACTCGGATTGGCCGGTTCCAAGGCGCACAACCGTTGGTTGGCCGAGTTGGTGGCCACCAGCCCGAATCGTCGATGCGGTGTGGCGTTGGTGCCGATCACCGGCGATCTCGACGACGTGTTGGCCGAGATCGACTGGGCCAAGGAGAACGGGCTCGGAGCCGTCATGATCCCCGCCCGTTGGTGCAACCAGACCCCGTATCACGACCGCCGTTACGACCCGGTGTGGGCGCGGTGCGAGGAGTACGACATGCCGATCGTGACGCACTCGGGTTCGGCCGAACGCGATCAGTACGGAGACAACCTCGGCATCTACGTCACCGAGGTGACGTGGTTCCCCGCACGCCCGATGTGGTTCATGTTGTGGTCCGGTGTGTTCACGCGTTTCCCCGGACTGAAGTTCTGCGCCACCGAGGGCGGTTGCTGGTGGTTGCCGCAGCTGCTGTGGTCGTGGGACCGTTTGTGGATGGGCCAGAAGGGCGCCGAGAAGTTGGGCAAGGGTGCCTTCGCGGGCAAGGTGGACATGCTTCCGAGCGAGATCGTCGACCGCAACTGCTTCACCGGTCTGGCCAACGTGAAGCGACGCGAGTTGGGGATGCGTTACGAGATCGGTATCGACAACATGTTGTGGGGCACGGACTTCCCGCACCCGGAGGGCACGTGGCCCGCCACCTTCAAGGCGCTGCAGTCCACGTTCCACGACATTCCGGTGCACGAGACACGTCGGATGCTGGGGGAGTCGGCGGCCAACGTCTTCTCGTTCGACACCGCCGCGTTGGCGCCCATCGTGGAACGCATCGGATTGCGTCCCACCGACCTGGGCCAGCTCACCGACGACCGTACCGAGGCCGATCTCATCGCCCGCTGGGCGTCGGTGAAAGAAGTGGGCCGACATTGGTTGACGGGCCACGACTTCCCCCTGATTCCGTGAACCCCTGATTTCCTGAACTCCGGAAGTCACGGTTCCGGAGTCGCGACGCGACGACGTTGCCACACCCCCATGGTCGGATGAGGACGTGTTCGTCGCCGTCCGTTGCCGAGTCTGTCGCCGCGTGTTTCGCTGTGATGGCGCATCGCCCGCACCTCGTGCGTGCTCGGAGTGTTCCGTGCTCGCGCGTGCCACGCCGAGTCCTCGTTCGCAGGCCGCCGTCGTCTACGACGGACCGGTGCGCGAGGTGATCGCCGGGTTCAAGTATCGGTCCCGGCGTCGGGTCGCGCGGGCCCTGGCCGCCCGCTTGGTGTCCGACATCGTCGCCGACCCCACGTCGCCTCGATTCGACGTCGTCACGTGGGCGCCCACGTCGTCGCACCGGGCGGGCGTTCGCGGTTACGACCAGAGCGAGCTCCTGGCTCGTCGGGTGGCCCGAGAACTCGGGGTGCCGTGTCGGCGGCTGTTGGAACGCTCGCGCGGACCGGCCCAAACCGGACGCGGACGCGCCGAGCGACTGCATGGTCCCGTCTTTCGCTCGCGTCCGATGTCGCGACCTCTCACGGTCCTCGTCATCGACGACGTGGTCACCACCGGCGCCACCTTCGGAGCGGCGGCGCACGCCTTGCGTCTCGCCGGCGCGAGCGACGTGCACGCGCGAGCGGTGGCGTCTACGCCCGATCGTCGACGAGCCGCGCCAGACGTCTGACGGTGCTCACGGCCGACGTCGGGTCCTCGTCCACCACCACGCCGTGGATTCCCACGTCGATCGCCGCCGACACGTTGCTGGCGGCATCATCGAGGAACGCGGTTCGGTGGGCGGGCGCGCCGAGTCGTTCGAGAGCCAACCGATAGATCGCCGGATTGGGTTTGCGCATGCCCACCTCGTGGCTGTCGACGATGTCGTCGAAGATGTTGGCGAAGTCCATCATCGGCCACCAGCGTTCGCGCAATTCGCGCACGTTGTTGGTGAGAACACCCAGTCGGATTCCGGCGTCGCGCAAGTCGTGAACCAATTCGATCACGGGCTCGTTGGGGATGAAGTCGAACGGGATCGACTGACCGGGTTCGGGCGCGGGTGTGGCCACCGGAGTCAGCCCGGCCTCGATCACGAGCGGCGCCAGAGCGAGGCGGTAGTCGTCCATGCTGATCTCGCCGCGCTCGAGGCGATGCCACGGGTGGTCCGTGTCCTGGCCGTACTCGCCCATCATCACCCGCATCACCACATCGGCCGGATCATGGGGGAAGCGTCGCACCACGTCGGACGGGCGTCCGTTGCTGGCCAGAACCCCTCCGAAGTCGAAAATGACCGCATCGATGGTCCGTGAGGGAGGTTGGGCGGACGCATCGGTCATCGTGTTCACCCGACGAGTTTGCTGGTTGGGCATGGTTCGTTGCCAACCGAGACGACCCCGAGCCCGCGTGAATGTGACGGTAGGCTCGGACCCTGCATGGGAATCCTCGATCGCATCCTGCGGGCCGGTGAAGGCAAGAAGCTCAAGGCCCTCGAAGGTCTGGTTCCGGACATCAATGCCGAGGAAGCCGCCCTCGCGGCCCTGTCCGACGATGCGTTGCGGGCCAAGACCACCGAATTCCGTCAGCGCATCGAGCGGGGCGAGTCGCTGGACGACCTCCTGATCGAGTCTTTCGCCGTGGTTCGCGAGGCCGCCCGCCGCGTGATCGGCCAACGCCACTACGACGTGCAGATGATGGGTGGCGCCGCGCTGCATTTCGGTTGGGTGGCCGAAATGAAGACCGGCGAAGGCAAGACCCTCGTCTCCACCTTGCCGGCGTACCTGAACGGACTGTCGGGCAAGGGCGTCCACCTCATCACGGTGAACGACTACCTGGCCCGTCGCGACTCGGAGTGGATGGGTCGCGTTCACCGATGGTTGGGACTCGAGGTGGGTCTGGTCATCCCGGGCCATCGCGAGCGGCCCGAGCAGAAGCGACAGGATTACGCGGCCGACATCACGTACGGCACCAACAACGAGTTCGGTTTCGACTATCTGCGCGACAACATGGCCCCCACCAAGGCCAACAAGGTGCAGCGTGGCCACAACTTCGCCATCGTCGACGAGGTGGACTCGATTCTCATCGACGAGGCCCGCACACCCCTGATCATCTCGGGTCGCGTGGCCGATGCCGCCAACCTGTACTACCGCTTCGCCAGCATCGTGCGCGCCCTGAAGCGCGACGAGGACTACGAGGTGGAAGAGGACAAGCGCATCGTCATGCCCACGGAGAAGGGCATCGAGCGCGTCGAGCAGGAGTTGGGTATCGAGAACCTCTACGACGAGGTTCAGCGGAACCTGGTCCACCAGCTGCAGGTGGCACTGAAGGCCAAGGAGCTCTACCGCCGCGACAAGGACTACATCGTCCAGGGCGGAGACGTGAAGATCGTCGACGAGTTCACCGGGCGCATCCTCGAGGGTCGTCGTTGGAGCGAGGGCATCCACCAGGCCGTCGAAGCCAAGGAAGGCGTCAAGATCAAGGAAGAGAATCAGACGCTCGCCACCATCACGTTGCAGAACTACTTCCGCATGTACTCGAAATTGGCGGGCATGACCGGCACGGCGCAGACCGAAGCCGCCGAGTTGATGAACACCTACGGACTGCAGGTGGTGCCGGTGCCCACCAACCGTCCGGTGGCCCGACAGGACGAACCCGACCTCATCTACAAGTCGGAGAACGCCAAGTTCGGCGCGGTGGTGGACGACATCGTCGAACGCCACGCGAACGGGCAGCCCGTCCTGGTGGGCACGGTCAGCGTCGAGAAGAGCGAACATCTCTCGCGCCTGCTCACCAAGCGGGGCATCAAGCACGAGGTCCTGAACGCCAAGCAGCACACCCGCGAGGCCGAGATCGTCACCCAGGCGGGTCGTCTCGGTTCGGTGACCGTGGCCACGAACATGGCCGGACGTGGTGTCGACATTCTTCTCGGCGGCAATCCCGAGGGTCTGGCCCGTCGTGCGGTGCTGGCCGAGGGTTTCGCGCCCGACACGCTGGTCGACGAGTTCACGTTGCCGATGCCGCTGGATCAGATGCCCGAGGAGTACCGCGAGAACCGCGCCAAGGCGCAGGCTCGTTACGCGGCTCTTCTGGAGTCGATCACGGCCGAGTGTCGGGCCGAGGGCGAGAAGGTTCGCGCCGTCGGCGGTTTGTACGTCATCGGCTCCGAACGCCACGAAAGCCGTCGAATCGACAATCAGTTGCGCGGTCGCGCCGGACGTCAGGGTGACCCCGGCTCCAGCCGTTTCTACCTCAGCCTCGACGACGAGTTGATGCGCCTGTTCGCCACCGGAGCCTTGAACTGGGTGATGGGTCGGGCGTTGCCCGACGACGAGGCCATCGAACACAAGATGGTCACCAAGGCCATCGAGCGCGCGCAGAGCACCGTCGAACAGCGCAACGGAGAGATCCGCAAGAACGTTCTGAAGTACGACGAGGTCATGAACGAGCAGCGCAAGGTGATCTACCAGCGTCGCGATCAGATCCTCGACGGCGTCGACCTGAAGTCGGCGGCCATGGAGTACCTGGCCGAGGCGGTGGATTCGCTCATCGAGACGCATTGTGTGAGCGAGGCCGACGACGAGTGGGATCTCGAGGGTCTGGCCAAGGAGTTGCGCACCTTCTGGCCCACCGAGCTGACCGCCGCGACCCTCGGTCGTTCGCGCGACACGAACGAGATGTACGACGTCGTGATGGCCGACGCCTCCGGTTTCTACGAGCGTCGCGAGTCCGAACTGGGTTCGAATGTCATGCGCGACGTCGAGCGACAGGTGATGCTGCGCATCATCGATCAGCGTTGGCGCGAGCACCTCGAGGAGATGGACTACCTCCAGGAGGGCATCAACCTGCGTGCCATGGGTCAGAAGGACCCGTTGTCCGAGTGGCAGCGCGAGGGCTACGAGATGTTCGGCGCCATGATGAAGGGCATCGCCCAGGACTTCGTGCGCTACGTGATGCACGTGCAGGTGGTGCGCAACGACGAACCGGCCCCGGCGGTCCAGAATCTTCAGCAGACCAAGTCCGAGGCGCCGTCGGCGTCGACCGGTTTGTCGCCCGAAGCGAGCGCCGTTCCGAGTGCCCCGACGCCCACCAAGCAGATGCCGGTGGTGAACGACGAGTTCTCCAAGACTCCGCGCAACGCGCCCTGTCCGTGTGGTTCGGGCAAGAAGTTCAAGTTGTGCCACGGCGCGAACTGACCGGTCATGCGCGATTTCTCCGACGATCTGAAAGAGGTTTCTCGCCGTCTCGGTGAGGCGAGGGGCTACCTCAAGATCGACACCCAGCGCGAGCGTTTTCGCGAACTGGAGGTGGAGGTCTCGCGTCCCGACCTGTGGGATGATCAGGAGAACGCGAAGCGTCTGAACGCCGAGTACGCCAACGTGAAGGGCGACATCGACCAGTTCGACTCGTTGTCCCGTCAACTCGAGGACGTCGAGGTGCTGCACGAGATGGCCCGCGAGGTGGACGACGCGTCGCAGGAACCCGACATCGAGGCGGGCATCACCGCGATCGCCGACGCACTGAGCGTGTTGGAGATGCGCAGTCTGTTCATCGGCGAACACGACGAGGCGGACTGCATCGTGCAGATCAACGCCAAGGACGGCGGTGTCGATGCCCAGGACTGGAGCGAGATCCTGCTGCGTATGTACCAGCGATGGGCCGAGCGCCGTGGATTCTCGGTGGAGATCGACGACATCTCACCGGCCACCGAAGCGGGGATCATGTCGGCGGAGTTCACCCTGAAGGGTCGGTACGCCTACGGACTCATGACGTCGGAGCGCGGAACGCACCGCCTCGTGCGCATCAGTCCGTTCGACAATCAAGGTCGTCGCCAGACCAGTTTCGCCGCCGTTCAAGTGTGGCCCGCCATGGACGATCCGAACATCGAGATCAACGAATCCGACGTTCGCATGGAGGTGTTCCGCGCGTCCGGAGCGGGTGGACAGCACGTCAACAAGACGTCGTCGGCGGTTCGCCTCATTCACGAGCCCACCGGACTGGTGTCGTCGTCGCAGGAAGAGCGCAGTCAGCTGCAGAACCGTGAGAAGGCGATGAATCGTCTGAAGGCGATGGTCGCCGCGCGCATCGAGGAAGAGCATCAGGCCGAACTGGATCGCATCGCGGGCAAGCAGGCCACGGTCGGTTGGGGCAGCCAGATCCGCAGCTACGTGCTGCAGCCGTATCAGATGGTGAAGGACCTGCGTACGAACGTCGAATCCAGCAACGTCGAAGGTGTTCTCGACGGCGCGATCGATGAATTCATGGAGGGTTATCTGCGCTGGCGACGGTCGGGTGACGAATCCTGAACGTATGTCACTGGTAGCCTGATCCCGCATTCATGTGACCGGCCGTTCGGCCGCCGACTGCCCGAGGAGCAGCATGATCCGTCTCGAAAGCGTGACGAAGTCGTACAGCACCGATGTGACTGCACTTCGTGACGCCTCCTTCGAGATCGCCAAGGGCGAGTTCGTGTTCCTCGTGGGACCTTCGGGCTCGGGGAAGTCCACCTTGTTGCGCCTGATGAACCGCCAGGAACAGCCCGAGAAGGGCGAGGTGTGGGTGGCCGGCAAGGACATCAACGCGATGCCGGATTCCAAGGTGCCGTTCCTGCGACGCAACATCGGCAACATCTTCCAGGACTACAAACTGTTGCTGAACAAGACCGTTTTCGAGAACGTGGCCTTCGCCCTCGAGGTGATCGGACGACCCAAGCACGTGATCAGGCAACAGGTTCCGGCGGTCCTCGATCTGGTCGGTCTGGCCGACAAGGAGGATCGTTTCCCGCACCAGTTGTCGGGCGGCGAGCAACAGCGTGTCTCCATCGCCCGCGCCTTCGTGAATCGACCGCTCATCCTCCTCGCCGACGAACCCACGGGAAACCTGGACCCGGCCACCGGTGAGGGCATCATGCGACTCCTGGACCGAATCAACGGGACCGGCACCACCGTGGTGATGGCCACCCACGACCAGCGAATCGTGAACCAGATGCGCAAGCGGGTGGTCCAGCTGGACCGCGGAGTGATCGTTCGCGACCAGGAACGCGGGGTGTACGACTGATGTTGGCACGAGTCAGTTACGCCTTCCGCGAGACCTGGGCGAGTTTCAAGCGAAACGTCACGCTCACCGCCGCGGCCGTGATCACGTCGGCCGTGTCGTTGTTGCTGGTGGGATCCACCTTCCTCATCCAGAGGGCCTTCGACAATCTGCTCACCCGCTGGAAGGGCGACGTCGAGTTGATCGTGTACGTGCGCTCCGATGCCTCGCCCGAGCAGATCACGTTCATTCAGGAGGCCATCGAGTCCCAGCCGACCATCATCGACGTGGCCAAGTTGCGCTACCTCGATCAGGCCGAGAGTTACGCCGAGGCCCAGAAGTTGTTCGCCGGAGATCCCGGAACGCTCCGTCTGTTGACGCCGGAGAACATTCCCTCGCAGTTCAAGGTGGTGCCCACCACCGACGACTCCAATCTGATCCGCGAGCTGGGAGAATCGTTCCGGGGTATCGAAGGTGTGCGCGAGGTCGCGTACGCCCAGGACGTGTTCGACGTGGTTTCGCGGGTGTCGCAATTCATCCGGGTGGCCACCACCGTGATGTCGATCGTGCTCCTCGTGGTGGCCATCGGTCTCATCTGGAACACCATCCGGACCGCCATGTTCGCCCGACGTCGCGAGATCGAGGTGATGAAGTTGGTGGGAGCCACCAACTGGTTCATCCGCATTCCGTTCATGCTCGAGGGTCTTCTGCAGGGTCTGATCGGTGGCGTGCTCAGTTGCGCCGGTTTATGGGGTCTGAATTCGGCGTGGTCCAACGCGGTCACCGAGTTCAACGACACCGAATTGGCGGCCTTGGTGGTCTCCGACGGCTACGTGAGTTGGGTCATGGTGATGTTGTTGGTCATCGGTGCCGCCGCCGGTGCCATCGGGTCGGGTATCGCCGCCTCGCGCTTCCTCGACGTTTGATCCGTTCGTCTGACTACTGTCGGGTCATGAACTTCGACGAGATCATCTACGACGTCTCCGATCGCGTGGCCACGATCACGCTGAATCGCCCCGACAAGCTGAACGCCTTCACCAATCGCATGTTGAAGGAGATCATCGCGGCCATGGATCTGGCCGACGCCGACGACGACGTGCGGGCCGTCATCTTCACCGGGGCGGGCAAGGCCTATTGCGCGGGGGCCGACCTGTCGGGCGGCGGAGAGACCTTCGCCAAGGGAGGCAGCGACGTGGCGGCGCGGACCGGAGTGGTGCGGGACGGAGGCGGCTTGGTGGCGTTGCGCATCTTCGAGAGCACGAAGCCGGTGATCGGCGCGATCAACGGAGCGGCGGTGGGCGTCGGTGTCACCATGACCCTCCCGATGGACATTCGCCTAGCGTCGGAGTCGGCGAAGTTCGGATTCGTCTTCGCCAAGCGCGGCATCGTGCCGGAGGCGGCCAGTAGCTGGTTCCTGCCCCGGTTGGTGGGTATCTCCACGGCGACCGAATGGTGCTTCACCGGACGGATGGTGAGCGCGGCCGATGCGCGTGACGCCCGTCTGGTGCGCAGCGTGCACGCGCCCGACGACCTGTTGCCGGCCGCGCGCGCGATCGCCACGGAGATCGCCGACAACACCGCTCCTGTGTCGGTGGCGCTGTCCCGACGCATGTTGTGGCGCATGTTGGGCGCGGATCACCCCATGGAAGCCCACCGCGTGGACTCTCGGGCCATCAACTCGCGCGGCGCGAGCGACGACGCCCGCGAGGGTGTGATGAGCTTCCTCGAGAAGCGCCCGCCGAACTTCCCGGTGAAGGTGAGCGACGGCCTGCCCGACGTCTTCCCCGGCTGGACGGATCCCGAGTTCTCGTGAGCGACGAGGTGATGCTCTACGACCGGGTCGGAGGCATGGACTTCTTCGTTCGCCTGGTGGACGAGTTCTATTCCGGCGTGGTCACCGACGAGGTTCTGTGGCCGTTGTACCCGGACCAGTCGGACCTCGACGGTGCCAAACATCGCCTGACGCTCTTCCTCGCCCAGTACTGGGGCGGACCCACGACGTACATGGAGGAGCGTGGTCATCCGAAGTTGCGAATGCGGCACATGCCCTTCCACGTCGGTCCGTTGGAGCGGGACCGGTGGCTGGTGCACATGGCCGACGCCGTCGAGCGGGTGACCGACGACCGCGCGATTCGCGACGAGTTGATGGCTTACTTCGTGCCGGCGGCCGAGCATCTGCGCAACGACACCGGATTACCCATCAGCTCGCGCAAGCCCTGAGGGTGGCGTCTCAGCCGAAGACCACGGTCTTGCGTCCGTAGACCAGCACGCGATGCTCGAGGTGCGCTCGGACCGCGCGCGCGAGAACGATCGTCTCGAGGTCGCGTCCCTTTCGCGTGAGATCGGCGACCGAATCGCGGTGCGACACCCGCGTGACCTCCTGGTCGAGGATGGGGCCCTCGTCGAGCTCCTCGGTGACGTAATGGGCGGTCGCGCCGATGATCTTCACGCCGCGGTCGTGCGCCTGACGGTACGGGTTCGCGCCGATAAACGCCGGGAGGAACGAGTGGTGGATGTTGATGATGCGCGACCGGTAGGCGTCCACCACGAGGGGCGACAGGATCTGCATGTAGCGGGCCAACACGACGAGGTCGACGGAGTGGGCGCGCAGCTGGTCGAGCACGGCTCGCTCCTGGTCGACCTTCGTCTGCGGCGTGACGGGCAGATGCACGTACGGCACGCCCATGTGGCGCACCAGATCGGCGTGATCAGGATGATTGTCGATGACGACCACGATCTCGGCGGGAAGTTCTCCGGACCGCCAACGACTGAGCAGGTCGAAAAGGCAATGTGACTGCTTCGACGCCAGGATGCCGACGCGGGGGAGGGTGTCGGTGAACTTCAGATCGACCGTCATGGAGTAGCGCGCGGACACCGAGGCGAACGCGGTCAGAATCTCGTCGCGTCCCAATCCGAAGCCGTCGAGCTCGAACTCGACGCGCTGGAAGAAGACCTTCTCCACGTCGTCGGTGTGCTGTTCGGCGTGAACGATGTTCCCACCGTGTTGGGCGATGAAATCGGCGACGGAGGCGACCACGCCACGTTGGTCGGGGCACGAGAGAAGGAGGACGGCGGTCGCGGTCACGCCGGAAGTGTACGGGCGAGCAAGGAATGACAGGCCACCGCGGCGGCCGCGGCGACGTTCAGGGAGTCGATTCCCGGGGCCATCGGAATGCGAACCGCGTGGTCGATGGCCGCCAGGGTCTCCGGGCTCAAGCCCTCGCGTTCGGAGCCCAGCACGATGGCCACCCGTGCCGACACGGGAAGCAGACGACCGACCTCGGCGATGTCCGCGGCGGAGGCGTGGGGAGTGAGCCCGCACACCACGAAGCCGTGGGCGCGCAGGAGCGGAACGATCGACGGAATGCCGTCGACGCGGGAGTGCCGCATGTGCAGTGCCGTTCCCATCGACACCCGCAGGGCGCGACGAGCGAGCGGATCGGCGCTGTTTCGATCGAGGACGAGGCCGTCGACACCGAAGGCGGCGGCGCTGCGCGCGATGGCACCGATGTTGGTGGGGTTGTCCACGTCCTCGGCGATCAGGAGGTGTCGCGAGGACGACACCAGGTCCTCGACCGCCATGACGGGAGGACGTTCGAACAGACCGATCACGTCGAGGGCCACACCGAGTCCGGTGAGCATGCGACGGGCCTCGGCGCGCGCGGCGAAGACCGGCACATGGTCGGGCATGGTGGTGGCCACCGCGGCGGGTGATTCGGCGTCGGTGAGAAGGGCCACGGGTGCGCAGCCGGCCGCGACGGCCCGCTCGACGACCAGATCGCCCTCGGCCACGAAGTGTCCGGCGCTCACGCGTTCGAGGTCGGCCGGGGTCATCCCCTTGGCCATGCGGGCCGGAATGCGTCGCGGGCGAAGTTCTCGCTCGCGCAATCGGAACTGCTCGAGACGAGGATCGTCGGCCGAGTCGATCAGTAGTACCACGGATACGACGACCAGTCGGGGTCGCGCTTTTCGAGGAAGGACAGTCGACCCTCTTGTGCCTCGTCGGTCATGTACGCGAGTCGCGTGGCCTCGCCGGCGAAGACCTGCTGGCCCACCAGCCCGTCATCGATGAGGTTGAACGAGAACTTCAGCATGCGTTGCGCAGTGGGGCTCTTGCCGTTGATCTCGCGGGCCCATTGGAGCGCGGTCGCCTCCAATTCCGCGTGATCGACGACGGCGTTCACCATGCCCATGCGGTGGGCGTCCTCGGCGGAGTACTCGCGTCCGAGGAAGAAGATCTCGCGCGCGAACTTCTGGCCCACTTGTCGCGCGAGATACGCCGAACCGAAGCCGCCGTCGAAGCTGGCGACGTCGGCGTCGGTCTGCTTGAAGCGGGCGTGCTCGCGACTGGCCAGGGTGAGATCGGCGACCACGTGCAGGCTGTGTCCGCCGCCGGCGGCCCAGCCCGGGACGACACAGATGACGATCTTGGGCATGAAGCGGATGAGGCGCTGCACCTCGAGAATGTGGAGCCGACCGCTCTTGCCCGGATCGATGGACGCCGCGGTGTCGCCCTCGGCGTACTTGTAGCCGTCACGTCCGCGGATTCGTTGGTCGCCGCCGCTGCAGAAGGCCCAACCACCGTCCTTGGGTGACGGGCCGTTGCCGGTGAGGATGACGCAGCCGACGTCGGTGGACTGACGGGCGTGCTCGAGCGCGGTGTAGAGCTCGTCGACGGTGTGGGGCCGAAAAGCGTTGCGCACCTCGGGTCGATCGAACGCGATGCGCACCGTTCCTTGGTCCTTGGCACGGTGGTAGGTGATGTCGGTGAAGTCGAAACCCGGCACGGAGGTCCAGGCCGAGGGGTCGAAGATCTCGGAAACGGTTGCCACGGGGGCAGTCTCGCAGGGGAAGCCGGGATTTGCGTCGTCCGTCCACCTGCCAACACATCGGGCAGGGTGGTCGGTACCTTGGACCGGTGATGTTTTCCGGTCGAACAACGGGCGCGACGGCTGTCGTCGTGTGCGCGAGCCTGCTGACGGCGTGCGGTGGCAACGCGGTCGAGGGTTCGACCGTGCCGGCCGTGTCGTCCACCGCGGTGGCCTCGACCACCAGTTCGACGACCACCACCTCGACCACGACGACCACGATGGCTCCGACCACGACGTCGACGACCTCGACCACGACCGCGTCTCCGGCGCCCGAGGTGTCGGTCCTGCCGGCTGCGTTGCCGGCCGTCGGAAGTCGAAACGGGATGGCCACGGCGTTGGTTCAACAGCGTCTCCTGGAGTTGGGGTTTTGGCTGTACGCCGTCGACGGCGAGTACGGATCCACCACGAAGCAGGCGGTGATGGCCTTCCAGAAGTGGACCGCGCTCGAGCCGTCGGGTTCGGTGGATCAGGCGACCGCGAACGCGCTGACGATGGCGACCGCTCGTCCGGTGGGGCAGAGCACGGGGCCGGGCGTGGTGGTGGAAATCGACAAGACCAAGCAGGTGATGCTCATCACCTCGGGCGGCAAGCTGGTGTGGGCGATCAACATCTCGACGGGGAGCGGTCAGTACTACCTCGAGAAGAACCAGAAGGATCCCACGAAGTGGGAAACCGGGCGTTCGCTGACTCACTCGGGCCGCTTCAAGATCCAACGCGAACGGGCCGACGGCTGGTGGGACGGAGACCTGGGCAAGATCTACCGTCCGAAGTACTTCAACGGTGGAATCGCCATCCATGGATCGAAGTCGATTCCGAACTACCCGGCATCGCATGGGTGCGTGCGCGTGAGCGTGGCGGCGATGGACATGATCTGGGCGTCGGGGCTGATTCCGCTCAAGACCGCGGTGTGGGTGTACGGCGAGGACGTCGAAGCGGAAGGTGAGCCGCCGGTGATTCCGACGACGACCACGACGATGGTGCCGGCGACGACGTTGTCGCCCATGGTGACGTCGCCCGTGGTGACGTCGCCCCCCGACACCACAACCACCCTGCCCAATACCTAAATGCGACAATTTGTCGCTTTGTGTACATTGCCCGTGTACACAAAGCGACAAATTGTCGCATTTAGGTATTGGGGTGGGGGATGGGCGGAAACATCAGGTACGAGCGGATCCATGTTCCGACTTCAGGTTCCGGTCCGACGGCAGGCTCGACTCCTGCCATCGGCGTCATCACCATCGACCGTCCCGAGAAGCGCAACGCCATGACGTTCGCCGTCCTGTTCGAATTCATCGAGGCGGTCCGCGAGGCCGGTAACGACGACTCCACGGCCGCCCTCATCGTCACCGGGGTTCCGGGCGCCTTCTGCGCCGGCACCGATCTGGCGGACCTGTCCACCATCCCCGGTGAGCAGCGCGGTTTGCGCGGTTCAGCAGAGGAGACCGACAAGTGGTGGCCCTTGGTCGAGTGTCGCAAACCCACGATCTGCGCCATCGATGGCCCCGCGGTGGGCATGGGAGCCGAGTTCACGTCCCAATGCGATCTACGTATCGCCTCCACCAACGCTCGCTTCGCGTGGAATTTCGTTCATCGCGGTCTGGTGCCCGACACCGGCGCCGGCACCTGGTTGTTGCCGCGCATCATCGGTCTGCAGAACGCCCTGCGGCTCACGTACACCGGTGACATGATCGACGCCGACGAGGCGCTTCGACTGGGGTACGTGCTCGACGTCGTTCGGCCCGATGAGTTGATGGATCGAGCGATCGCCCTCGCCGGCCGAATCGCGCAAGGATCTCCGCACAGTCACCGCCTCATCAAGAGTCTCACCTACGAGGGATTGACGGCCACGGTTCCCGAGCACATGGAACGCCACACCGCGGCAATGTCGGCCAGTTTCAAGAGCGCGGATCATCGCGAGGGAGTCGCCGCGTTCCTCGAACGACGTCCGGCACGTTTCACCGGACGTTAAGGACGCGGACATGTCTTGATGCCGTCGGAGCGTCCGTCATCGGCAACGATGGTCCCATGCGCATTCTCCTGACCAACGACGACGGTATCGACTCCGTCGGATTGCACGTGCTGGCTCGCGCCATGCGACCCTTCGGAGACGTGGTGATCGCGGCTCCCGACCGCGAGTTCTCCGGAGCCGGTGCCGCACTCGGTGCGCTTCACCTGATGCAGCCCGAGGTTCACCGGGTGCACGTCGACGGAATCGCCGAAGCCTGGTCCGTCACCGGGCCACCGGCGTTGTGCGTGATGTTCTCACGACTCGGGGCCTTCGGGGAACCCTTCGATCTCGTCGTGTCGGGGATCAATCCGGGCGCGAACGTGGGACGTTCCGTGTATCACTCGGGGACCGTCGGTGCCGCTCTCACCGCGCGCAACGGTCGGATCTCCGGAATCGCGGTCAGCCAAGCGGTGGCCGGTTTCGGTGTCGAGGGCCAGGGCTGGGACGAGATGCTCGTGGGACAGAAGTGGGAGAGTGCCGCGACGGTCGCCGCGGCGTTCGTCGACGGCTTCATCCGCAACATGCCCGTCGAGCCCGTGGTGGTGAACATCAACGTTCCGAACAAGGACGTCGCCGACATCAAGGGGTGGAAGACCGCGCGCCTCGGTCACGAACCTCCGCGCCGCATGAGCACGGCTCGTCTCGAACCCAAGGTGGGCCACGAGGGAACCTTCCACGTGCGCATGGCGTGGGGTGAAGCGGCCGAGCTTCCGATCGACACCGACGGTGGAATGGTGGAGAACGACTTCGTGTCGGTGAGCTATCTGGGGCCGATCCTCAACATCGAACGTGCCGACGTGGCCGACGCGGAGCGGACCCTGACGAAACTGATCGACGACGCGCGATGATCAGATGACGCGCTGATCAGATCACGACGACGGGGGTGCCCACCTGGGCGAAGTCCCATATGAAGTCCGCGTCGAGGTTTGCCTGACGCTGACATCCACCCGACAGTCTCTGGCCGAGTTCGGCCTCGGTCTGATACGGCGAGTTGTCCTCGACGTGGATGGGGAGCGCGTGGAATCCGATGGCGCCGATGTCGGTCTTCAGCCACCGCACCATCTTGTAGAGGTAGGCCTTGCCATTCCACGCCGTGGACACGTCCGATCGGCTGTACACCTTGTGCGTGCCGGGGGTTTCGTTGTTGTACTTGCTGCCCGACACCAGCCAGGAGCGGATCACCACGTTGTTCTCGTCGACGGCCCACACACGTTGTCCGGCTCGCTCGAAGACCAGGCGACGACCGGTTCCCGAATTGGGGGGCAGGGGCGGAGCGTCGGGACCACTGGTGGCCACGCTCGACAAGGGATAGCCGAGCAGGTCGACCGCTCCGGGGGCCGGGGGAGGCGTGCGCACCACCAACGACATCTCGTCGGGCCAGATGCCCAAGGACAACGCCGTCTCGCGACCGGTGAGCCCGTCGACGAAGAGGTTGCGCTCGGTCTGGAGCTTCTCGACGGCGACCGCGGTGGCGTTGTCATAGACACCGGACGGGGTTCCCGACATGTATCCGGCCTCGATCAGGGAACGCTGCAAGCAGACGACGTCGTCGCCAGAGTCGCCGCCCCCGAGGGATCGCGCGCGCAGCGTGCACGGTTCGTCGGCGGTGGGGTCGGTGCCGGCCAGGTCGGGGAGGACGGCGGTGTCGATCGGAGCGGCGACGGTGGTGGACGAGTCGGTCGGGACGATGTCGGTGGTCGGAGTGGTGACCGAAGGTTGGGTCGTGGAACCGCTGTAGATCTCGGCCGCCGACGAGCCGGCGTTGTCGGAACCCAGCACGGCAACCAACAGGCACGCCGCGACCACGGTACCAATGCCGGCGAAGATGAAGGTGCGGTGGGGGACGTTGTTCATGGCGTTCGGGGCGGCTTCCACTCCGCCCCGTCAGATTACAGAAGTGCTCCCACGCGTGTCGGGCACGCGCCCGATGAGGACGTGCTCTTTGTCTCGGCAGCCGTCAGGTTCCGGGGGCGCGCAAGGCGTTGACGACGCGTTCCATCAGATGGATCCAGTCACCATCGGCGGGCAACAGATCCGGCGCCAGATCCACCGACGCCAGGCCCACGGTGGTGGACTGGATCATCACGGCGACGCTGTACGCGTCGACGTCGGAGCGGATGATGCCCATCTCCTGCGTGGAGCGGATGACGGAGGTCAACTGCGCGAGCAACTTGCGCTGCACGTCGGCCACTTGCTTGGCCAGGATCGGGTCGTCGAGGGCGGCGGCCAGCACCTGCACGCGCTCCCGTCGGGCCAACACCCGCTCGGAGTCGCTCACGCGGACGGTGATCTCGGCCAAGAGGTCGAGGGGGTCGCCCACCACCAGACCCTTCTGGATGATGTCCTCGGCGGCGTCGGTCAACTGTCGCATCTTGCGGATGTATCGCTCGGACAGTGCGGCGTTGATCAGGGCCCGTCGATTCTTGAAGAACCAGTAGAGCGAACCCGTGGTCATCCCGGCGTGTTCGACGATGTCTCGCAAACGGGCCCCGTCGATTCCGTCCCGATCGATGATCGCCAAAGCACTGTCGATCAAGCGACCACGAATCTGACTGTCCGTGTTTTCCAAGCCTCGTGTCATTGCGCGTCTCCGACGTCGGGTGAAGGGAACGTTAGTCTCCGGACACATCGGGTGAGCAACGGACCGGGTCGGCAACGGACCGGGCGGGCATCTGATCGGCGAACGACGAACCGGGCGAACGACGAACCGGGCGAACAACGGATGCGAGGGTGGCGGGGATGGGCGAAGACTTTCGGTCATGGACGGTGACCGATCTACCCGACCTTCGCGGTCGCACGGTCGTGGTCACCGGGGCGAACTCGGGTATCGGTCTGGAGTCCACGCGCAATCTTCATCGCGCGGGCGCCACGGTCCTCATGGCGTGTCGGAACATGGACAAGGCGCGGGTGGCCGCCGACACGATTCGAGGTGAGGGGGGTCGTGGCGACCTCGACGTTCGCGAACTCGATCTGGCCGACTTGGGCTCGGTCCGCGACTTCGCCCGTTCGTTGGCGCAGGAGGGACGAACCATCGACGTGCTGATGAACAACGCCGGTGTGATGGCCCTCGACCGGAGCCGCACGGTGGACGGGTTCGAGTCCCAGTTCGGCACCAATCACCTCGGCCACTTCGCGCTGACGGGGCTGCTGCTTCCCATCATCGGAGGGCAAGACGGTGGTCGCATCGTCACCGTGTCGAGCATCGCGCATCGGCCGGGTCGCGTGCGGCTGGACGATCCGCACTACGAACGACGTCGCTACAGCCGCTGGGGTGCGTACTTCCAGAGCAAGTTGGCGAACGTGCATTTCGGATTGGAACTGGATCGGCGACTCCGCGCTTCGGGGTCGCGCGTTCGTTCGATCCTGGCGCATCCCGGCACCGCACGAACCGAGTTGGGCAAGAACGGAACCTCCACGACGAACGTCGTGATGCGCCGCCTGACGCCGGTGTTGGTTCGTACGGGGGTCCAGGGTTGCGAGTCCCAACTCCGTGCTGCCGTCGACTCATCGGCGACGGGAGGCGACATGTACGGGCCGCGATGGATGGCCTTCGGTCCGCCGCGGCTCGAGGTGCCCGCACGCCGTGGTCGCGACGAAGAGGCCGCGCGGAGTCTCTGGGAA
>CAEZTS010000007.1_pt1 | contig 19941 bp, 18 predicted proteins | sample 7264281 | NCBI WGS metagenome assembly CAEZTS01 (sample SAMEA6813810, study PRJEB35770) | freshwater metagenome | biome: Freshwater; feature: Freshwater reservoir; material: water | place: Czech Republic | collected 2017-08-18 | depth 0.5m m
CCAGATCGGCGCCCTGACCCAACTTGGTGTGCGGAATGGGTGACTCCTCGTCCCACAACGACATCTGCACGGGCTCGCTGCACAACGCCGACAACGTGGTGCGACCGATGAAGTGCTCGGCGCCCTTGGTCATGACGGGCACGACGTGCGCACCGGCGTCGACCAGACGACGACACACCTCGACGGCTTTGTACGCGGCGATGCCACCGCACACGCCAACAACGATGCGCTTGCCGGCGAGGTCCGTCATGATGGATCAGTCGGCGGCGGGTTCGCCCTCGGCGGCCGCGTCAGCGGCAGCCTGAGCGAAAGCGGCTTCGGCATCGGCGCGGGCGGCCTCTTCGGCGGCGCGACGCTCAGCCATTTCTTCTCCCGAGACGCGCACGATCTTGTCGACGGCGATCTCCTCGAATCCCATGCTGAGGGGCTTGCGCAACGAGGGAACCTGGGGCGGGATGACCTTGTTCGAGACCATGCCGTCGCGGCTGTAGTACTGCTGCAGATCGCGGGCACGACGAGCGGCCAGAGTGACCAGGCTGAACTTGGAGTCGACCTTGTCGAGCAGGGTCTCCAACTGGGGGGTCATCATCGAGTCGCTGGCGGCCATCGCAGGTCCTTCGCAGTTCGTGGGCCCGAGGCCCGGTTCGCACGCACCCGTCGAGACGGGCAACGCGATGCTACCTGCGGCTGAGGCGTTCAACGCCCCCGATGGTGCTCGATCACGGCCACCAATTCGTCGACCGTGCGCATGAGATCGTCGTTCACCACGGTGGCATCGGCCAAGGCCAGCCCGATGGGCTCCTCTTCCTCGGCCTTGCGGAGACGTTCCTGGACCTTGTGGTCGGGGTCACCGCGACCCACCAATCGGCGACGCTGCTCGTCGCGCGAGGGGGGCAGGATGAAAATCAAGACCGATTCGGGATGGCGCACCTTCACCTGCTGGGCGCCGTCGACTTCGATCTCGAGCACGATGTCCCGCCCCGACGAGAGGTCCGGAACGGGGGTGCCGTAGTAGTTCCCGAGGAACTCGGTCCATTCGAGGAACCCACCGGCGTCGCGATGCGACTCGAAAGAGTCACGAGTCGTGAACACGTAGGCGTCGTCACGTTCGCCCGGTCTTTGGGTTCGAGTCGTCCAGGAACGACTGAGCGACAAACGTGGGTCACGCGTCATCAACACATCGACGATGGTCCCTTTGCCGACCCCGCCGGGGCCGGAGATGACGAAGATGCGCGGTGCGTGACCAGTGGAGGATCCGGGCGTGGAGACCCGGCCGCTCACTTGGCCAGGTGTTCGAGCAGGGTCTTCTTCTGCTGGGCGCCGAGTCCCTGGATCTTGCGGTTGTCGGCGATGCCGACTTCCTCCATGATCTTGCGGGCCTTGACCTTGCCCAGACCGGGAAGGCTCTCGAGCATCGAGACCACCTTGAGCTTGCCCACGTTGGGGTCGCTCGAGGCCAGCGCATCGGCCACCGTCAGGGTGCCCTGCTTGAGCTTGACCTTGATCTCGGCGCGGGCGGCCCGAGCCTCGGCGGCCTTGGCGAGCGCCGCGGCGCGCTGTTCGGGTGTCAGTTGCGGAGGTGTTGCCATGGCCAGACCATACACACGGGGTCACAGCCTCGGGTGGATACCTGCTGGGTCAGCGGTGCGCCGAACCTCGGATCGACCCGACCGAGCGATGACCGTGGGCCCGCAACCATGCCTCCAGATCGGCCGCCACCCGGAACGGGGCGGCCGGGTCGGCGAAGGTGGCCGTGCCCACCTGGACCGCATCGGCCCCGGCCATGATCAATTCGGCGGCGCTCCATCCGTCGGCCACCCCACCGACGCCCACGATGGGCAGGTCGGGATGGGTCGCGCGCACGTCGTGAACGGCTCGCACGGCGACCGGGTGAATGGCCCGCCCGGACAGACCTCCTCCCCCGTTACCCAACGCCGGACGACCGGTGTCGGGGTCGAGGGCCATACCGAGGACCGTGTTCACCAAGGTGACCGCGTCGGCGCCCGCCTCGCGCACCCGACCGGCGATGGCCACCAAGCGGTCGGTGTTCGGGCTGAGCTTGGCCCACACCGGCAACGAGGTCTGCCCCACCACCGCGGCGACGACCTCGGCCGACACGTCGGCGTCGTGGGCGAAGATGCCGTGGCCGCTCATGTTCGGACAACTGAGGTTCACTTCCACGGCCACGATCGGATGCGACGAGTCGACGAGCCCCGCGGCCAACACCGCGGCGGCGTCGCGATACTCCTCGACGGTGCGACCCCAGATGCTGACGACCACGGCGGCGTTCCGCGACGAGAACCTCACCAGATCGTCGCGCAACCACGCGGCCATGCCGGGACCCTGCAGACCGACGGCGTTCAACATGCCCTGCGCGACGGGGTGCACGCGCGGCGCCGGATTGCCCGCCCACGGCATGACCGACAACGACTTCACCACCACCGCACCCAATGCATCGAGATCGCCGTACGCCGCGAGCTCGTCGGCGTGCCCCGACGTTCCCGACGCCGTCATCACCGCGTTGCGCAGACGAACACGTCCCACGGTCACCGACATGTCGACCGGCGACGCCGAATCACGACGGGAGTCACCGACCATGACATTCACCGACCATGACAATCACCGACCATGACAATCACCGACCATGACACTTACCGACCATGGTGCTCTTGCAGGCTGCGCACGTCGAGCGGATGATGCAGTTGTTCAGCCATGCCCTGCACCGCCGCCAGTGCCGCCTCGACCGTGGTGACCGAACTGACGCGATGCACGTTGGCGGCCTTGCGAATGGCCTCACCGTCAGTGCGGCCCCCGCGGCCTTGCGGCGTGTTGATCACGAAGGAGATGTCACCGCTGGCGATGAGATTCACCGCGGTCACCTGCGCCCCCTCGCTCACCTTGCCCACCACCGCGTCCACCATGTGTCCGAACCGCCCGAGATAGTCGGCGGTGCCCGGCGTGGCCACGATCCCGAAGCCCAACTCGCGCAAGCGCTTCGCCACCACGATGCCGGCGGGCTTGTCGCCGTCGGCCAACGAGAGGAACACCGTGCCCTGTGACGGCAACACCGTTCCCGCCGCCAACTCGGCCTTGTAGAACGCCTTGCCGAAGCTGTCGTCGATGCCCATCACCTCACCGGTGGAGCGCATCTCGGGTCCGAGCGCCGTGTCCACCTCGGGGAATCGACTGAACGGCAACACCGCCTCCTTCACCGCCACCGTCGACGGCGAGTCCAGCAACACCGAGCGTGACAGCAATCCCTCGGCCCGCAGCTCGGCCAACGTGGCGCCCAACATCACGCGCGTGGCCACCTTGGCCAACGGAACTCCGGTCGCCTTGGCCACGAAGGGCACCGTGCGACTGGCCCGTGGGTTGGCTTCGATGACGTACACGTTCGTGCCGGCCACCGCGTACTGGACGTTGATGAGACCGCGCACGTCGAGCGCCGAAGCGATGGCGGCGGTGTAACTCTCGATGACCTCCACCACCCACGACGGCAACGTCTGTGGCGGAATCGCGCACGCCGAGTCACCGGAGTGAACGCCGGCCTCCTCCACGTGTTCCATGACGCCGCCGATGATGACCTCACCGGTGTGATCACGAATGGCGTCCACGTCGACCTCGGTGGCGTCCTCGAGGAAACGGTCCACCAACACCGGACGCTCGGCGGACAGACCGCCCTCCTTACCGAGACTGCCGAAACCCGACAGTTCGGCCATGGCCCGGGCCAGGTGATCGCGATCGTGCACGATCTGCATGGCCCGACCACCGAGCACGTAACTGGGGCGCACCAACACCGGGAAGCCGACGCGATCCACGATGTCGAGGGCCTGCTTCAGGTCGACGGCCGTGCCACCGGGGGGCTGCGGGATGTTCAACGACGCGCACAGCGCGTTCCACTTCTCGCGATCCTCGGCGAGATCGATGGACGCCGGCGACGTTCCGGCGATCAACTCGACGGGAATCTGGCCCGACAACTTCAACGGCGTCTGGCCGCCCAACGACACGATCACCTTCGGAGAGCGACCTCCGGCGGCGGCCGTCTCGGCGGCGATGACGTTGAGCACGTCCTCCTTGGTGAGCGGCTCGAAGTAGAGACGGTCGCTGGTGTCGTAGTCGGTGGACACCGTCTCGGGATTGCAGTTCACCATGACCGTTTCGAAGCCGGCGTCGCGCAAGGCGAACGACGCGTGCACGCAGCAGTAGTCGAACTCGATGCCCTGACCGATGCGATTCGGACCCGAACCGAGGATGATGACGCGCTGACGATCGGAGGGGCGAACCTCGTTCTCGTCCTCGTAGGTGGAGTAGTGATACGGGGTCTCGGCGGCGAACTCGGCCGAGCACGTGTCCACGGTCTTGTACGTGGGGATGACACCGGCGGCTTCTCGGGCCGCGCGGACCGATGCCTCGTCGACATTCCAGAGATGGGCCAACTGGGCGTCACTGAAACCCAGCCGCTTCACCCGACGCCACGCCGCGCGCGACATCGAACCGGGCGTCTCGTCGGCCACCGCGGCGCGCTCTTCCATGATCATCGACATCTGGTCCAGGAACCACGGATCGACCCGACACGCGTCGTGGATGCGATCGATCGCGATGCCACGACGCAACAGCTCGCCGATCTGGAAGATGCGCTCGGGCGTGGGAATGCCCACCGACGTCAGCAGTTCGTCGTCGGACACCGAGGCCAACTGGCCCTCGGCCGGATCACAGCCGAGACCCGCGCGGCCCTGCTCCAACGAACGCAACGCCTTCTGCAGGCTCTCGGGGAAGGTGCGTCCGATCGACATGACCTCGCCCACGCTCTGCATCTGCGTGCCCAACACTCCGCTGGTGCCGGGCAGCTTCTCGAACGCCCAGCGCGGGATCTTGGTGACGACGTAGTCGATGGTGGGTTCGAAACTGGCCGGAGTGGCGCGCGTGATGTCGTTGGGGATCTCGTCGAGCGTGTAACCCACCGCCAACTTCGCGGCGATCTTGGCGATCGGAAAGCCGGTGGCCTTGGAGGCCAGTGCACTACTGCGCGACACGCGCGGGTTCATCTCGATGACGACCTGATCGCCGGTGAGCGGATTCACCGCGAACTGCACGTTGGAACCCCCGGTCTCCACGCCCACGCGACGGATACAGGCGAAGGCCGCGTCACGCATGCGTTGGTACTCCACGTCGCTGAGGGTCTGCGCGGGCGCCACGGTGATGGAGTCGCCGGTGTGCACGCCCATCGGATCGAAGTTCTCGATCGAGCAGATGATCACGCAGTTGTCGGCGCGATCGCGCATCACCTCGAGTTCGTATTCCTTCCACCCGGCGATGCTCTTCTCGATGAGGATCTCGTTGATCGGACTGGCCGCCAGGCCGTTGGCCGCCAGGACCGCGAACTGTTCGGGAGTGGAGGCGATTCCGGTGCCGCGCCCACCGAGGATGTACGCGGGCCGGATGATGGCGGGCAACCCGATCGTTTCGATCACCTTCATGGCCTCGTCCATGGAGTGGGCGATGCCACTGGGGGGAACCGACAAGCCGATCTCCAACATGGCCTGCTTGAACTTGTCGCGATCCTCGGCGGTGGCGATGGCCTCGGCGTTGGCGCCGATGAGTTCGGGGGTTCCCGGCACTCCGACCAAGCCGCGCTCGAACAGCGCCATCGCGGTGTTCAGACCGGTCTGGCCACCCAACGTGGGAAGAACGGCGTCGGGCTTCTCGCGTTCGATGATCCGCGCCACCACTTCCCACGTGAGCGGTTCGATGTAGGTGCGATCGGCGAAGTCGGGGTCGGTCATGATGGTGGCCGGGTTCGAGTTGGCCAAAATGACGCGATAACCCTCTTCCTTCAGCACCCGACACGCCTGGGTGCCCGAGTAGTCGAACTCGCACGCTTGTCCGATGACGATGGGCCCGGAGCCGATGATGAGGATCGACGAGAGGTCGGTGCGCTTGGGCATCTCAGATGCTCCCGTTCTTCATGAGGTTGGCGAACTGATCGAAGAGATAGCGACTGTCGTGCGGACCGGGTCCCGCTTCGGGGTGGTACTGCACGCTGAACGCCGGTGCGTCGCGCACCACCATGCCCTCGTTGGTGCCGTCGTTGAGGTTCACGTGGGTCACGTTCACCCGGCCGCCCAGACTGTCGGCGTCCACGCAGAAGTTGTGGTTCTGACTGGTGATCTCGACGTGGCCCGAGGCCTCATGACGCACCGGATGGTTTCCGCCGTGATGTCCGAAGGGCAACTTGTAGGTGGAACCGCCCAGAGCGCGACTGAGCAACTGATGACCGAGGCAGATGCCGAACACGGGCACCTCGCCCAACAACTCGCGAATGGCGTCGACCGCGTAGCCCACCGACTGCGGATCACCCGGCCCGTTGGACAGGAACACACCTTGTGGCGAGCGTGCCAGAACATCGGCCGCCGACGTGGACGCCGGAACCACCTCGACCGTGGCGATCTCGGACAGGCACCGCAGGATGGTGGTCTTGATCCCGAAGTCGTACGCCACCACCCTCAACGGACCGGCTCCGAAGAAGTAGGGCTCGGTGGTGGTGACCTTGGAGACGAGATCGACACCGTCGGTGCCCCGTTCGGCGCGCGCCGCCGCCAGCAGTTCGGACTGCGAAGCCGTGCCGAACGCACCGGGCATCGCTCCGGTGTCGCGCAACAGACGCGTGAGTCGCCGCGTGTCGATGCCCGCGATTCCGGCCACACCCGCGGTGCGCAACATCGAGTCCAGACCCTGCTCGGCGCGGTGGTTGCTGTGACGACGCGCGAGATCGCGAACGATCACCCCGCGACAGTGAGGGCGTCGTCCCTCGTCGTCCACCGCCGTGGTTCCGTAGTTCCCGATGTGGGGATACGTGAAGGTCACGATCTGGCCGGCGTAACTGGGGTCGGTCAGCACCTCCTGATAACCGGAGAGAACCGTGTTGAACACGACCTCGCCCGAGGAGATCGCCAGATCGGCCCCGATGGCCTCGCCCTCGAACACGCTTCCATCGGCCAGCACCAAGGCCGCCTCGCGGAGGGCACCATTCTTCGTCGTCACGTGTCGTCATCTCCCTGGCATCGCCCGTTGTTCTGCATAACTATACAATCTGATGAATGAGAATGAATCACCGCTGGGCCACCTGGTCGATGACCACGGCCCGGCCGTTCAGCACCGTGTGCCGAACCCGACCGGTCACCGATCGTCCCTCGTAGGGGGTGTTTCGGCTCTTGCTGGCCAATCGTCGACGATCGACGGTCCATCCAACCCCCGGATCCAGCACCGCGAGGTTCGCCGGCTCCCCCACGGCCACCGGGCGACCGTGACGATCGGCGATTCCGGCGATGCGCGCCGGGTTCCAGCTGAGACAGGCCAGGACCGAACGCAGATCCATGCCCAGCTCCCCGACCGACAGGGCGAAGGCGGTCTCGAGTCCGAGCATCCCCGGAGGTGCCGTGTCGAGCGGCTGTTCCTTCAAGTGGTCGGCATGCGGAGCGTGGTCGGTGGCGATGGCATCGATCGTGCCGTCGCGAAGTCCGGCCTTGAGCGCTTCGATGTCGGCCATCGTGCGCAACGGGGGATTCACCTTGAACACGGGATCGAACGATCGCAACGACTCGTCGTCGAGGGTGAAGTGATGCGGGGTGACCTCGGCCGTGACGGACAGCCCGTCGGCCTTGGCCGCGCGGATCATCTCGACGCTGCGCGCCGTGGACACGTGCAACACGTGCAGGCGTCCACCGGTGATGCGCACCAATTCGATGTCGCGGTGCACCATGAGTTCCTCGGCGATGGACGGCCAACCGGGCAATCCGAGATGACTGCAGCACGAGCCCTCGTGCATCACCGCGCCCGCGGTGAGTCGACTGACCTCGCAGTGTTGCGCCATCGTGACACCCAGGTCCGACGAGTACTCGAACGCCCGCCGCATGAGCAACGGATCCTGCACACCGTTGCCGTCGTCGGTGAAGAGCGTGACCCCGGACTTCATGAGTTCGGCGTACGGCACCAGTTGCTCTCCGGCGCGCCCCACGGTGATGCAACCCGACGGGACCACTTCGCACAGTCCCGCTCGCCGTCCTTGTTCGCGCACGAACTCCACGACCGCGCGCGAATCCTGGGCCGGATCGGTGTTGGGCATGGCCACCACCGCGGTGAAGCCTCCCAACGCCGCGGCGCGACTGCCCGTCTCGATGGTCTCGGATTCCTCGCGGCCGGGTTCGCGCAGGTGCGTATGCAGATCCACGAACCCCGGCGACACGACGGCGTTCGACGCGTCGAGCACCGAGTCCGCCGACGGCAACGCTCCTCCCGCTTCCACGATCACGGCGATGCGCCCGTCGACGACGTGAATGTCGACGAGACGACCGTCCGCGTCGGTGGTGGGGTCGATCACCCGTCCACCGACGATGTTCAAGGTGTTCACTTCACGAGCGTTCACGAGGCAACCTCCGGGTTCGTGTCACCGAGCACGTCGAACAGAACCGCCATCCGCACGGCGACACCGTTGCTCACCTGACGGGTGACGACGGATCGACGCAGATCGGCGGGATCGACCAGCATCTCCACGCCGCGGTTCATGGGGCCGGGGTGCATGACGAGGCACTCGTCGCGCAGACGCGCGGCCCGCGCGTGATCCAGACCGAACCGGTTCGAGTACTCACCGAGATCCGGCACCAACGCCTCGCTCATCCGCTCGCGCTGCATACGGAGCATGTACACCACGTCGACGTCGGCGACGACAGAGTCGAGGTCCGAGGTCACCTCCACCGGCCACGTGTGCACCTCCGGTGGCAGCAACGTGCGAGGGGCGACCACCACGACGCGGGCCCCGAGAGCCGTGAACGCCTGGATGTCGCTGCGGGCCACGCGACTGTGTCGCACGTCGCCCACGATCGCGATGCGCAAACCGGCCAGGCAATCCTCCGTGGCGGGCCGGCCCAACTCGGTGCGGATGGTGTGACAGTCGAGCAGAGCCTGGGTGGGATGCTGATGCCAACCGTCTCCGGCGTTGATGATGCTGGCGTCGGTCCACTGCGACACCTGCCAGGGAACTCCGGACGTCTTGTGGCGCACGATGAAGGCCGCCACACCCATGGCGCTCACGGTTTCGATGGTGTCGCGCAGGCTCTCGCCCTTGTTGACGCTGGAAGTGGACACACTGAACGTCATGATGTCGGCCGACAGTCGCTTGGCGGCGGTCTCGAAACTGATGCGCGTGCGCGTGGAGTCCTCGAAGAACAGACTCACCACCGTGCGACCGACCAACGCCGGCACCTTGGGCACCGGACGTCGATTCACCTCGACCATGTGGTCGGCCAGATTCAGGATGCGAACGATGCCCTCCACCCCGAGCTCGGGGATGCCACGGAGATGCTTCATGACGCCGCCTTGCGCACGATCGTGACGCCCGACTCCGCGACGATCACGTCCTCGTCGCGTCCGGTGGGCAGGTTCTTGCCGACGTAGTCCGGACGGATGGGAAGTTCGCGGTGACCCCGATCCACCATCACCGCCAACTGCACCGCGGCGGGCCGACCGTATTGGTTCAACGCGTCCAGGGCGGCCCGCACCGTTCGGCCGGTGAAGAGGACATCGTCGACCAGCACGACGGTGGACCCGGCCAGGTCGACCGGGATCTCGGTGATCGACACCGGCGTGACCGGACGCAACGCGATGTCGTCGCGGAACAACGCGACGTCCAGTCGTCCGACCGGAACCGCGCTCGACTCGTCGATGCGCGCGATGGCGGCTCCGAGACGCTCGGCGATCCAGACCCCACCGCGCTGGAGACCGACGATCACCACGCCGTCGAGACCACGATTACGTTCGATGATCTCGTGGGCGATTCGGGTGACGGCCCGCGACACGTCGGCCTCGGCGAGAACGGAGACGGAACCTTCGGAGGAAAGAGCGGACGCGGATGCGCGCGGGTTCGGTTGTTGCGGGGCTGCGCCCGACGACGTGCTCATGTTTCCTCCGTTCGGGCCTCACGGGACCCGTTTGACGGTCAAGACGACCCTAGCAGGGTTTCGCGGTGCTACGGATGGAGTCGGGACAGAACCGCGTCGAGGTCCGCGGGCAAGGGGGCGCGGAACGCCATCTGCTCACCCGTGAAGGGGTGTTCGAACTCCAGACCACCGGCATGCAGGAACGGACGCCCGAAGGCCAACGGGGCCCGTGCGCCTCCGTACGACGGGTCACCCACGACGGGATGACCGGTCGCCTGCAGGTGCACGCGGATCTGGTGCGTGCGCCCGGTCTCCAGTTCGCAGGTCACCAAGGACACCTCGGGATCGGAGTAGGTGCGCTCGACGCGGTAGTTCGTGCGCGCGGGCTTGCCGCTGGCCACCACCGCCATGCGCAGCGGGTCACGGGGATCGCGACCGATCGCGGCGTCGATCGTGCCCACCGGCGCGGCCGGACGACCCCACACGAGGGCCGTGTAACGTCGGGTCACCTCGCGGGCCGCCAGCATGTCGACGAACGCCTCGTAGGCGCGTTGTGTTCGCGCCACGATCAACAGGCCGGTGGTACCCACGTCGAGTCGGTGGACGATGCCGGGACGATGGGACTCACCCACCGCGGCGATCTCGGGGTACAGGGCGAGCAAGCCGTTGACCAACGTGCCATCGGCGTTGCCCGCACCGGGGTGCACCACCACTCCGGCGGCCTTGTTCACGACGATCACGTCGTCGTCGACATGGACGACGTCGACCGCGACGGACGGGTCCGGTTGGGGTAGTTGTTCCTCGGGCAACGTCGCCAGATCGACCGTGACCGATTGGCCCACCTTCATGCGAACCTTGCCACTCGGGGCGGCGGCTCCGTCGACGGTGACACCGCCCGCGGCGATGATGGTCGCCGCATCGGCGCGACTGAGCTCGGTGATGAGCGAGACGATGCGGTCGAGTCGCTCACCGTCGAGCGACTCGGGGATCTCCTCGTTGACGATCGAACTCACGACGAAACCCTTCCCGCGCGCAGATAACCCAGAATCAGCAACGCACCACCGACGTTGATGCAGATGTCGGCGACGTTGAAGATCGGAAACCATTGGAAGTCGATGTAGTCCACGACGCGCCCACGGAACCAGCCGTCCTCGCGCAGGAGCCGATCGACGATGTTGCCCACGGCTCCACCCACGATCAGACCGACCGCGACTGTCGACAGGCGACCGCTTCCCTGTCGCATCGACACCAACAGGCCCACGACGACCACCGTGGCCACGACGCCGATGACCGGCCCCCATCCCTGACCGCGGCCGAAGGCCATTCCACCGTTGAAGGCCAGGTTGAACTGCAGGGTCCAGACCACGTGAACCACGTGGCCGTCAGCGAGGGAGTTGAGGGCCCAGTGCTTGGTGATCTGATCGAACGCGACGCACACCGCCGCGATGGACAACGACGCACCCCTCACACCGACGCGCGAGGCCGGCGACGCACCGGCCACGTCGTTCATCGACGGCCGATCCCGCCGACTCTCTCCTCGACCAACTCGGTGGCCCACGGAATCACCTCGAGGCGCTCGCGCGGGATCGGTCGGGTCGAGATGACGCTGTAGCCGTAGTCGCCGGATTCGATGCGCTTCAGAGCCGCGTCGATGTCCTCCACGATCTGACGGGCCTGCTCGGAGAGCACACGATCGCGTTCGCGTTCGACGGCCATGGTGTCGCCCTCGCCGCCGTCCTCGTCGAACTGATCGTCACCCATTCCGGCTTCCTCGATGAGTTGCTCGCGTTCGTTCTCGAGTCGCTCGGCCTGACCGAGCAAACGGGCCCGTTCCGTTTCCAGAAGCGCGCGCTGAGCGCGAAGAAACGCCAGATCGAAATCCTTGTTCGAGATGATTCCGTCCTTGGTCTTGGGCTTCTTGCCCGGGACCGGCGGCTTCACGAAGACCGGCTTCACCGGCTTCTTGGGCACCGGCGCGGGCTTGGGTGCCACGACCTTGGGTGCCACGACCTTGGTCGCCACGGGCTTGGCGGCCACCGGTGCGGGCTTCTGAGCTACCACCTTCTGGGGAGCGGGCTTCTTCGCCACGACCTTCTTCGGTGCCGGCTTCTTGGGTGCCGGTTTCTTCGGTGCCGGCTTCTTGGCGACCGGCTTCTTCGCCACGACCTTCTTGGGTGCCGGTTTCTTCGGTGCCGGCTTCTTCGCCACGACCTTCTTGGCGGCTGACTTCTTCGGTGCCGGCTTCTTGGCGACCGGCTTCTTGGCCACGACCTTCTTGGCGGCCGACTTCTTCGGTGCCGGCTTCTTCGCCACGACCTTCTTGGCGGCCGACTTCTTCGGTGCCGGCTTCTTGGCGACCGGCTTCTTCGCCGCGGGCTTCTTGGGTGCCGGCTTCTTGGCGGCGGGCTTCTTGACCGATTTGGTGGCCATGGGAACGTCCTTGGTCGATGTTTACGGCGAGGATAGTCCCGTTGGTCGTCCTCCGAGCGGCTATCGGCTCACGGACACACCGATGTACACCGGTTCGTCGTCCAGTTCGGCGTTCGGAGTGCCATCGCCCCAACCCACGGCCGTCGCCAACGTTTCGGCGGCGATCATGTCGACGAACGTGGCCACCTGGCGACGCACCGACTCCGACACCCCCAAGGTGAGGGCGATGCGATCGCTCACCTCGAGGCCGGCGTCACGGCGAGCCTGCTGAACGAGTCGAATCAGGTCACGCGCGGTTCCCTCGGCGGCCAACTGCGGCGTGATCTCGATGTCGAGGCTGACCATGCCCAAACCATCGGCCAAGGTCACCCCGGCGGAACCCTCGGCCGCCGCCATCTTGACGGAGTACTCGCCTTCCATCAGCTCGATGCCTCCGGCCACGACCACGCCGTCGACATGCGACCAGTTTCCGGCCTTGACGGCCTTGATGACCTCTTGGGTGCGACCACCCAAACGCGGACCGAGCGCACCCGGGATCACCTGCAGTACCGCCGTGGTCCCCGACTCCTGCTCGGCCGACAAGACGACCGTCTTCACGTTCACCTCGTCGGCGATGATGTCGACGAAGGGTCGCAGGGTCTCGGCATCGGGGTGCGAGACTTTCAACTCGGCCAGGGGCAAACGCACCCGTCGCGAATGGGCTTTGCGGACCGACAGAGCCGACGAGCACACTTCGCGCACGCGGTCCATCGCCCTCACCAGATCGCCGTCGGCAGGGAGATCGCTCGCGCTCGGCCAGTCCGTGAGATGCACGCTCGACCCGCCGGTGAGACCCTCGTAGACGGTGTCGGCGACCAACGGCAACAACGGGGCGGCCACGCGACACAACGTCTCCAGAACGGTGTGCAAGGTGTCCACCGCGTCGGCGTCACCGGCCCAGAATCGATCGCGCGAACGACGGATGTACCAATTCGTGAGAACGTCGAGGAAGTCCCGCGTGTTCGCACAGGCCGAGAAGAGGTCGTACGCATCGAGATCGCGGGTCACCGCGGTCACCAGATCGGAGGTCTTGGCGAGGATGTAGCGATCCAGCACGTGGGTGGAATCGACACGAACCTTGCCGGTCACGCCCTCGGCGTTGGCGTACAGACCGAGGAAGTACCACGAGTTCCACAACGGCAGGAGGACCTGGCGCACGGTCTCGCGGATACCTGCCTCGGTGACCGAGAAGTCGGCACCACGCAGGATGGCCGACGACAGCAGGTACCAACGCATGGCATCGGCGCCGTAGGTGTCGAAGACCACCATGGGGTCCGGGTAGTTGCGCAGACTCTTCGACATCTTCTGGCCGTCGTCGCCCAGCACGATGCCGTGACTCACGCAGGTGGAGAAAGCCGGACGATCGAAGAGGGCGGTGGCCAGCACGTGCAACGTGTAGAACCAACCGCGCGTCTGGCCGATGTACTCCACGATGAAGTCGCCGGGATAATGCTGTTCGAACCATTCCGTGTTCTCGAACGGATAGTGCACCTGCGCGAAGGGCATCGAACCGCTCTCGAACCAACAGTCGAGCACCTCGGGCACGCGACGCATCATCGACGCACCGGTGGGGTCGTCGGGGTTGGGGCGCACCAGATCGTCCACGGCGGGTCGGTGCAGGTCGGTGATGGATGTCCCGAAGTCGCGCTGCAGGTCGGCGATGCTCCCGTACACGTCGATGCGCGGATAGTTGGGGTCGTCGCTCTTCCACACGGGAATGGGTGAGCCCCAGAAGCGATTGCGACTGATGGACCAGTCGCGCGCGTTCGCGATCCACTTGCCGAAGGAACCTTCCTTCAGGTGCTCGGGCACCCAGGTGATCTGCTTGTTCAACTCGATCATGCGGTCCTTGATGGCCGTGACCTCCACGAACCACGACGAGATCGCGCGGTACACCAGCGGCTCGGCGCATCGCCAGCAGTGCGGATAGGAGTGCGAATACGTGTCGTGTCGCACCACCACTCCGGCCGCCTTCAGGTGCTTGATGACCGCGGGGTTGGCTTCGAAGACGTGCTGGCCGACCCAATCGGTCACCTCGGCGGTGTAGCAACCATGACTGTCCATCGGACACACCGCGTCGATGCCGGCCGCCTGACACGCCAGTTGGTCGTCCTCACCGAAACCGGGAGCCATGTGGACGATTCCGGTTCCGTCCTCGGTGGTGACGAATTCGGCCGCGAGCACCCGGAAGGCGTTCGTGGCGTCGGCGAAGTAGTCGAACAAGGGGCGGTACGGGCGACCCACCAGGTCGGCACCCCGCAGGGTGCCCACCCGGACGGCACCGTCGAATTCGCGCTCGTAGGCACCCAGTCGCGCCTCGGCCAGGATCGAACGCTCGCCGTTCAGTTCCATGATCGCGTAGTCGACGTCGGGATTGACGGCCAGGGCCAGATTCGAGGGCAGGGTCCACGGCGTGGTGGTCCAGGCCAACAGGCTCTCCCCCGTCTCCAACGCGAATCGCACCGTCAGGGCCGGGTCCTGCCGATCGCGATACACGTCGTCCATGCGCGTCTCGGTGTTGCTGAGCGGCGTCTCGCATCGCCAGCAGTAGGCCAGCACCCGATAGCCCTCGTAGATGAGACCCTTGTCGTGCAGGGTCTTGAACGCCCACATGACGCTTTCCATGTACGGAAGGTCGAGCGTCTTGTAGTCGTCGTCGAAGTCGACCCAGCGCGCCTGACGCGTGACGTAGCGCTCCCATTCACTCGTGTAGCGCAACACCGACGTGCGGCAGTAGTCGTTGAACTTCTCGATGCCGAACGCGGTGACCTCGGGATGGCCCGAGATGCCGAGTTGCTTCTCGGCCTCCACCTCGGCGGGAAGTCCGTGACAGTCCCAGCCGAACCGACGTTCGACCTTCTGGCCGCGCATGGTGCGGTAGCGCGGCACCGCGTCCTTGACGAACCCGGTCAGCAGGTGGCCGTAATGCGGAAGGCCGTTGGCGAAAGGTGGTCCGTCGTAGAAGACGAACTCGTTGTCGCCACCGTCTCCGGCGGTGCGACTCTGCACCGACGACTCGAACGTGCGCTCACGTTCCCAGCGGGCCAGGGTGGCCGATTCGATCGCCGGAAAGTCCGGCTGGGCGTCGATGGAGGGATACGGGCGCGCGTTCATGGACGAAGTCCGAGGCTAGCGGGGTGCGATCAGAGGATCAGGCTGCGCAACACCTGTAACGCCAGGATGAGCACCAGGGGCGACAGATCGAGTCCACCCATGGGCGGAAGCGCCCGTCGAATGGGACCCAACACCGGTTCGGTGAGGCGACCCGTCCATTCGCGCACCGCGGACAGCGCGCCACCGTTGGATGGGAACCACGACAGGACGACCTGAACGAAGATCACCATCGTGTACAAGCCGATGAGAGATGCGAGGAGTTCGCGCACGGATCAGTAGTCGACGTTCGGGCGCGGAGCCGGCTTCAACAGGTACACGCCACGGGCGACCTTCTCGATCTTGCCGTGAAGCGCGTAACACAAGCCGCTCGAGAAGTCGATCATGCGACGCGCGACGTCGTCGTCACAACCCTCGGTGTTCAAGATGACGGGCTGACCGTCGCGATAGCGGTTGGCGACTTCCTGGATGTCGTTGAAGCGAATGGCCTTCACGGTGTGCGGCTCACCCTGCACCGAGCCGCCGATGGTGCGCACCGACGACGAGGGACGACCCGACACCGGACGAGGCTGAATGGACGAATCATCGACACCCATGCGTCGCGGCGGAATGGGATCGGTGTCCCGGGGCGTCACCTGACGAACGACCGGCCGCGAACCACCGTCGTCGAACTCGCCACGTCGGGGATCGGGACGCGACACGCCGCCGGAACGATCGGGCATGTCCTGATCGTCGTAGTCGTCGTACGCGTCGTCCTCGCCCAAACCGAGGTAATCCATGGCTTTTCTGAAGATCGACATCGCCCGAAGAATAGTCGGGGTCAGAGCGTCCGAGGTGGACGCTCTCCGAAGATCGCCGAACCGACACGAATCAGTGTCGACCCCTGCGCGACCGCCACCCGCCAGTCCCCCGACATCCCCATGGACAACTCCGGCAGATCCAGGTCGGACGCCAACCGCGCCACCGTCCGAAACGCGTTCTCGGTGCGCTCGGGATCACCGTCGGTCGGACCCACGGTCATGAGGCCCTCCACCGTCAACCCGCCCGAGGTGGCCGCCGACATCAACGCATCGAGCTGGTCGGGCCGGCACCCTCCCTTGTCGGACTCGCCGGTGGCGTTCACCTGGAGCAGAATCCGGGCGCCGGGTCGGCGATGGCTCAACTCCGCCACCACCGATTCGCGGTCGATCGACTGCCAGACCTCGACGATGCCGACCAACGAACGCACCTTGTTCGATTGCAGTCCGCCGATGAAGTGCACCTCCGGTACGGGACCGGCTCGGTGGGCCGACGTGAAACGTTCCCACTTGTCGATCAACTCCCGGGCGTAGTTCTCCCCGATCCGTTCGCAACCGGCGGCCACCACCGCCGCGATGGCCTCGGGCGGAAAGGTCTTGGTGACCGCGACGATCCGAACCCGATCTCCGCCGAGAGCGCGCACCTCGTCGGCCAACCCCCGATAGCGATCCGCGACGGCGGACGCCTCGACCGGACGTTCGTCGCTCACGCGGCCTCCCTCCACACGGCCAACACCTGACGTCGCGTCTCACCACGCGAACGATGCGAGAAGAAGAGTCCGTCGCCACAACCGGTGCACGAACCGACGTCGATGATGCGAACGTCGGGGTTCCTCGCGCGCAGCGCGAGACGAACGAGTGCACCCATGTCGAGTGCCGGTCGCCCACGACCGTCGGTCGATCGCACGTGGGGCCCGAAGATGCGATCCATGTGGTCGAGATCCTCGGGTCCGAACTCGTAGCAACACGGTCCGATGTGCGCGCCGACCACCGCGACGCTCGGAGGGTCACCACGGAGCACCATGGCATCGATCGCCGCGTCGAGTACGCCATCGCGAGCACCGCGCCAACCCGCGTGCACGCCGGCCACCCATTCGCGTCCGAGCAGCACCAGCGGCACGCAGTCCCCCACCCACACGCCGAGGACCGCACCCGCGGTGCGCGTGACGGACACGTCGCCGACGGAACCGTCGTGACCCCCGGGTGACTCGATCTCGCGAACGATCACACCGTGATCCTCGGACAGCTGGGTCCACGGGTGCGACGACAACGCCGCCCGGGTCGCGCCGATCGTCGAAGATGCCGGGTGGAAGTCCCCGTCACGACGCGTGGACTGGACGACACGAACGTCGGGACGCTCGCTCACATGGATGAACGCGGGCATCGTGCCCGCCGGGTCACTTCAAGAACGACGGGACGTCGAAGTCGTCGTCACCATCGTCGGACGGACCGGCCGGATCACTGGCGAAGATGTCCTTGGCCACCGGAGCCGGAGCGGGACGGGACTCGCGCGCCGGAGCGGCCGCACGACCCGCGGGACGACCGGTCGGCCGCACCTGCGGTGCACCGTCCCAACGATCGAAGCCCGCGGCGATGACGGTGACCTTCACCTCGTCGCCCATGTCGTCGTTGATGACGGTTCCGAAGATGATGTTGGCGTCCTGGTGCGCGATGCCGTGGATGATCTCGGCGGCCTCGTTCATCTCCATGAGGGTCATGGTGGAGGGACCCGTGACGTTCAGCAACACGCCCCGGGCACCCTCGATGGACGCCTCGAGCAGGTTGCTGGACAAGGCCTTGAGCGCGGCGTCGCGCGCACGGCTGTCACCACTGGCGGTTCCGATGCCCATGAGGGCCGAACCGGCGTTCTGCAGTGTCATCTTCACGTCGGCGAAGTCGGTGTTGATGAGGCCCGGGTTCGTGATGAGGTCCGAGATGCCCGAGACGCCGCTGTAGAGCACCTCGTCCGCGCGACCGAAGGCTTCCATCACCGTGTCGCGCGCGTCGACCACCGACAACAGACGGTCGTTCGGCACGACGATGAGGGTGTCGACTTTTTCCTTCAGCTTGGCGATTCCGGCGTCGGCCTGCACCGCGCGACGACGACCCTCGAACGAGAACGGACGCGTGACGATGCCGATCGTGAGCGCACCGAGGCTCTTGGCGATCTCGGCCACCACGGGCGCGGCACCGGTTCCGGTTCCACCACCCTCACCGGCGGCGATGAACACCATGTCGGCACCCTTGAGCGCGTCCTCGATCTCGTCGCGATGCGCTTCGGCCGCCTGACGTCCGACCTCGGGGTCGCTACCGGCACCGAGTCCACGGGTGAGTTCACGACCCACGTCGAGCTTGAGTTCGGCATCGCTCGTCATCAACGCCTGGATGTCGGTGTTGATGGCGATGAACTCGACTCCGCGCAGATTGCGCTCGATCATGCGGTTCACCGCGTTCACACCGCCACCGCCGACGCCGATCACCTTGATCTGGCAGATGTAGTTGTTCTGTCCACCAACCATGCTGGGAGACTCCTCCGCTTTCGGGTTGTCAGCTACGCCGACGGCCTGTTGTTAATGCTTCGCTCGTGATCCGGGGATCGTCATGAAACTACGCCAGCCCCTCCGGACATTCCGTCCGGGCTGGTTGTGGGCGTTATTCTCCCACTTTCGCCGACTCAATGGGGGGATACCCCGCCATTGGCGCCGGACAAAGTCCTGCTAGATGCCCCGAATCCCCGCCGGGGCACTCAGCGGACACTCGGCTCACCGCTGGAGACGTCGATGGTGGCGTACTTGTTGGATCCCTGCTTCTTGATCTCGTTCACGACCCCGACCAACTTGGTCTGGAAATCGTTGGGCCTCCCGAACAACACCTCCACCTCGTTGGTGAGCGACATCGACACGTCCCCGTCGGCCGAGACCGACATGGCGATCAGGCGCGCCAGCAGGTCGGCGGGCAACGCGTTGATCAACTGGGCCGCTCCGAGGAACGGTTGTCCCACGGTGTCCCCCGCCGACAGGTTCGGTCCGGTCCCTCGGATCGGGAAGTAGTCGACCGGGTCCCCCTCGATCACGTCGAGCACCCGTCCATCCCGGTCGATCACGCGATTGAAGCCGTCGACGGCTCGGTAGAACGCGATCGGTCGACGTTCGACGATCTGGATGAGGACGCGCGACGGCAGGTGGGTCGACAACGAGGCCTCGCGCACCCACGGGATGGACTCCAGCCGGACTTCGGCCGCGTGAAGATCCGCGGTGAGGATCGGCTCGCCCTTCAGGTCCGAGATCACCTCGCCCAACATGGTGGGGTCGGCGTAGACGTTTCCCTCCACCTCGACGTTACGGATGGACAGGATCGGTGAGGTCAGCAGCAGCAGGATCACCAGGACCGCCGCCACCGCGATGCCGACCAACGAGAACCAGCGAAGGCGACGACGCCCGGCCGCTCGACGGATGGCGATACGTCGTTGTCGGAATCGCGACGCGCCCGCGGGTGCGGGTTCCGACGCCGGAACCGGGCCCGAGTCGTCGTCGGAGATGACGACGCGCTTCTTGCCCGAGGACGAGCCCGACGACGGGGCCGACACCTTGCGCGCGGCGGCCGGCTTCGCCGGAGAGGATGGCTTCGACGGC
>CAEZTS010000008.1_pt1 | contig 19184 bp, 17 predicted proteins | sample 7264281 | NCBI WGS metagenome assembly CAEZTS01 (sample SAMEA6813810, study PRJEB35770) | freshwater metagenome | biome: Freshwater; feature: Freshwater reservoir; material: water | place: Czech Republic | collected 2017-08-18 | depth 0.5m m
AACGAGCCCACCACGTCGCGCGGTCGCATCGACTTCGCCGCGGCCCACGCCCGCATCGGCGAACTGATGGCCACCCTCGGGGTGGACTTCGACCTCGACGCCCCGGTGTCCAGCCTGGGTGTGGGGCAACGCCAACGCGTCGAGATCCTCAAGGTGCTCTATCGGGGGGCGCGCATCCTGATCCTCGACGAACCGACCGCCGTTCTTGTGCCGCAAGAGGTCATCGAGCTCTTCGTCACGCTGAAGCGGTTGGTCGCCGAGGGCGCCACGGTGATCTTCATCTCGCACAAACTCGACGAGGTGCTGGCGAACTGCGACGAGATCACCGTGATCCGCCAGGGAACCACCGTCGCCCACACCACCCCGCGGGAAACCGACCGTCGCGGACTGGCCGAGCTGATGGTGGGCAGCGATCTTCCCGATCCGTCGGGCCGCGAGACCTCCGTCGGTGACGCCGTGCTGCTGCAGGTGTCCGGGCTCGACGTCGCCGGAACGGCCGTGGGCGCCAAGTTGGCACTCGACGACGTGTCGTTGCGGGTGCACGCCGGTGAGATCGTCGGCATCGCCGGTGTCGAGGGCAACGGACAGTTCGAGTTGTGCGAAGCCATCCTCGGTTTGACGCCCTCGGTCCGGGGTTCGGTCACCCTCGAGGGTCGTGACATCTCCGGTGCACCGACCCGCGAACGCATCGCGGCCGGGTTGTCCTACATCCCCTTCGATCGACACCGCGAGGGGTTACTGCTCGACGCCCCCTTGTGGGAGAACACCTTCCTGGGCCGCGAGGACAACCCGAAGCTCTCCTCACGCGTGTTCACACGGCGTCGCGCGATCGAGGCCGACAGCCGCACCATCATCGAACGTTTCGGAGTGCGCACCCCGAACGAACACGTTCCGGCCTTCGCACTCTCGGGTGGCAATCAACAGAAACTGGTCGTCGGTCGCGAGATGGCCAGCAATCCCAAGGTGCTCCTGGCCGCCCACCCCACGCGCGGCGTGGACGTCGGTGCCCAGTCCGCGATCTGGGACGAACTCCGTCACGCCCGCGACAACGGCTTGGGCGTCCTGTTGGTCAGCGCCGACCTCGAGGAGCTCATCGGACTGAGCGACACCATCCTCGTGATGTTCGACGGTCGCATCACCGCCGAGCTGGATCCGGCCGACGCCACTCCGGAAATGCTCGGCACGTACATGACCGGCGAGGTTCAGGGGGCCCGTTCGTGAACCGTCAGAAACTGCAACGCATGCTGGTGACGTCGGCCAGCTCCGTCATCGCGATCATCGTGGCCCTGGGCATCTGCGCCGTCATCCTCGTCATCACCGGCAAGGATCCGATCAAGGCCTTCTCCACCCTCTTCGGCGCGGCCGGCGAGACCAAGGTGTTGCAGGGCATGCTCAACCGAGCCACTCCGCTCATGATCTCGGCGGCCGCGGTGGCCATCGGATTCAAGATGAACCTGTTCAACATCGGCGTGGAGGGCCAGATGCGCGTGGCGCTGCTGTCCACCGCCGTGATCGGTGGCGCGGTGAATCTTCCCGCCCCGCTGCACATCGCGTTCTGCTTCGTGGTGGCCATGGCCACCGGAGCGATCTGGGCCGGCATCGCCGGCTGGCTGAAGGTCAAGCGCAACGTGAACGAGGTGATCTCCACGATCATGTTGAACTTCATCGCCCTCAGCGTGGTGGCGTGGTCCTTCGACACCTTCTTCCGCGTCGACAAGGAGGGCGAATCCACCAGCCTGCTCGTGAAGACCAAGGAACTGCCCACCACCGCGTGGTTCCCCGACTTGGTCGATCGTCGACTGAACGGCATGTTCATCGTCGCCATCGTGATCCTCGTGCTCTTCTGGGTTCTGGTGTGGAAGACCAAGTTCGGCTTCCAGTTGCGGGCGTCCGGAGCCAACTCGGGCGCGGCGCGTGCCACCGGCGTGGATCCGAAGCGGATGGTTCTCGTCTCCATGTTGATCTCGGGTGCGATCGCCGGACTGGTGGGAATGCGGGCCCTCATGGGCGACGTTCACGCGTATCAGAACAACCTCGCCGAACAACAGGGCTTCAACGGCATCGCCGTGGCCCTCTTGGGTCGCAATCATCCCGCCGGCATCTTCTTCTCGGCATTGCTGTTCGGATTCCTCGGCGAGGCCTCCGGACGACTGCAGTTGGAGGACATCCCCAAGGAGATCGTCACCATCATGACCGGCATCATCGTGCTGGCGGTGGTGATCATCAACGAAGCGGTCAAGCGATGGGATGACCGTCGCATCCAACGACGCGCCGCGGCGATGGTGGAGGCGGCATCATGAGCCGCGTCTCGTTCCTGTCATCCGTGAGCCCCGCGCGCCGGGCCGTCTTTCTGTCGCTGGGCTTCGTCTTCCTGCTGTCGATGGTGCGGATCCTCACCGACACCGACGACCTCACCAGCTCGGGCACCATCTCGTCCACGCTTCGCGTGGCCACCCCGATCCTGCTGGCCGGTCTGGCCGGCTTGTGGGCCGAACGCGCCGGAATCGTGAACATCGGCATCGAGGGAATGATGATCGTCGGTGCGTGGCTGGGTGGCTTCGGAGCCTGGAAGTGGGGGTCGTGGGCCGGCATCGGTTTGGCGTTGGTCGGTGGAGCACTGGTGGGTCTCATCCATGCGCTGGCCACGGTGCGCTTCAACGTGGACCACGTGGTCTCGGGCATCGCCATCAACATCCTGGCCGGCGGCGCCACCGAGTACCTGTCGATCATCGCCTTCAAGGGCAAGGACGGCGGCGGGGAAAGCCAGTCACCCACCGGAAAGGGTGGCTACGGAACCTTCGACATGCCGTTCCTGAGCGGTGGACACATCGGCGATTGGAAGTCTCCGGACATCCTGGGATGGTTGGAGAAGAAGCACGACGTTCCTCTCATCCCCGATCTGGCGGCTTTCGCCCGCGGGGTGTCGAGCGACGTGTACGTCCCCACGTTGGTGGCCCTGGCCATCGTCCCCCTCACGGCGTGGGTGCTGTGGCGCACCCGGTGGGGTTTGCGTCTGCGCTCGAGTGGCGAGTCACCGCGCGCCGGTGAGAGCCTCGGCGTGCCCGTGGTCCGCCTGCGTTACCAGGCCATGGCCATCAGTGGATCGTTGGCCGCCTTCGGTGGTGCGTATCTGTCGTGCGTCCTCACCAGCACCTACCGGCAGGGGCAAACCGGAGGCCGTGGCTTCATCGGTCTGGCCACCACCATCTTCGGGAACTGGAATCCGGTCGGAGTTCTGCGTGGTGCGATACTTTTCGGCTTCCCCACCGCGCTGAAGTTCCGCGACTCCAAGAACGTTCCCGCGTTGTTGTTGGTGGCCGCGATCGTGCTCGCTCTCATCACCGCGTTGCTCGTGTCACGACGCAAGTCCATGGCCGCCATCGGCGCCGCGTTCGGATCGGCGCTGGCCCTGTTCACCTGGATCACCGTCGACGAGGTGCCCTCGGAGTTCGTGGCCGCCACGCCCTACATCGTGACCATCATCGTGTTGGCCGGTGCCCGGCAGCAGTTGCGCCCTCCCGCGCACGCCGGGCAGTCGTACCGCCCCGGCGAGAATCACTGAGTCGACCGACTCAGCGGAAGTCGCCCAACTCGGCGACGGCGCGCACCTCGATGCCACCGCGCGGACGTTGGGTGAGCGTCACCCGCACACCCGAGGGTTGGGCGGTGGCCATGATCTCGCCGGCGATCTCGGCGGACAGGGCCTCGGCGAAGACCGCCCGATCGCGGAAACTCCAGAGGTACAGCTTCAGGCTCTTGGACTCCACGCACCAGTTCCGAGGTCGGTATTCGATGACGAGGTGCGAGAGATCGGGTTGCCGGGTCACGGGGCACATCGACGCCAGTTCGTCGGTGGTGAAGGTCACCACCGACACGTTGGCGGGGGCGGGGAACACCTCGACGTGTTCGATTGCCTCGCGAACGGTGGCGCCCAGGACGGTGAGGCGCTCGTGGGTCGTGTCGGTCGCGTTCTCGTTCATCGCCCGACAGCGTATGGGTCTTTGGTCATGTCCGCACCCACGTCCCCGGTCGGGGTCGTCCCCCTAGAATCCGGTCATGGGACAGGTCCTCACCGAATCACAGATCGCCGACTACCACCGCGACGGATTCCTGGTGATCCCCGACTTCGCCGATGTCGAGGCGTGTCGATCACTCAAGGCACGCGCCGAGGAGATCCTGCGCGCGTTCGATCCCGAGTCCCACCGCAGCGTGTTCACCACCAACGAGCAGAGCCGCCACGCCGACCGCGAGTTCATCGAGTCGGCCAACGGCATCCACTGCTTCTTCGAGGAGGAGGCCTTCGACGACCAGGGTCGGCTGCGTCAACCCAAGGAGTTGAGCGTCAACAAGATCGGTCACGCCATGCACGATCTCGATCCCGTCTTCGCGGACTTCACGTACACCTCCGAGCTCGCCGGTGTGGCGGCCGACATCGGAATGCCCGATGCACTCGCTCTGCAGAGCATGTACATCTGCAAGCAACCTCGCATCGGAGGCGAGGTCGGCTGTCATCAGGACGCCACGTTCCTGTACACCGATCCCGTGACGGTCACCGGCTTCTGGTTCGCCATCGAGGACGCCACGCTGGAGAACGGGTGCCTGTGGGCGTTGCCCGGCGGTCACCGCACCACCTTGCGCAAGAAGTTCGTGCGCAACGCCGCCAACGACGGTGCCACCTTCGACGTGCTCGATCCGGCCCCGTTGCCGGAGGCTCCCGGCGACCTCGTCCCCCTCGAGGTGGCCGCGGGCACCATGGTGGTGCTCCACGGCCTGTTGCCGCACTGGAGCGACGTGAACCGCAGCGACAAGAGCCGCCACGCGTATTCACTCCACTGCATCTCGTCGTCGGCCGAGTACCCGACGTGGAACTGGCTGCAGCGCTCACCCGAACTGCCCCTGCGGCGCCTGAGCGACATGGTGGGTGCCAAGTGAGCGAGGTTCTGAAGCGCGCACCCAAGGTTCTGCTACATGATCACCTCGACGGTGGCCTGCGCCCCGAGACCGTGGTCGAGTTGGCCGCCGAGTACGGCTATCGCGGCCTGCCCACCACCGACGTGGCCGACCTCTCCAAGTGGTTCCACCGCGGCGCCAAGCGCAACGATCTCGTGCTGTACCTGGAGACCTTCGCCCACACCGTGGGTGTGATGCAGGACAAGGACGCCATCGAGCGCGTGTCGTACGAGTGCGCCCGCGATCTGGCCGCCGACGGCGTGGTGTACGCCGAGGTGCGCATGGCTCCCGAACTGTGCACGGAGAAGGGCCTCACCCTCGACGAGGTGATGCAGGCCATCATGGACGGATTCGCCCGCGGTTCGAGCGGCACCGACCTCACCATCTACGCGATCTGCTCGGCGATGCGCACGGCCCGACGAAGCCTGGAAATCGCCGAGTTGGCCGTGCGGTGGCGCGATCGCGGCGTGGTGGGCTTCGACATCGCGGGCGCCGAGGCCGGCCATCCCCCCACGCGTCACCTCGAGGCCTTCAACCACGTGCAGCGCGAGAACTTCCACTCCACCATCCACGCCGGCGAGGCCTTCGGCCTGCCGAGCATCTGGGAGGCGGTCCAGTTGTGCGGTGCCGAGCGCCTCGGGCACGGCGTGCGCATCGTGGACGACATCACCGGTCCCGAGGGGGCCGAGGAGCTCGGACGCCTGGCGGCGTTCGTGCGTGACCGGCGCATCCCCCTCGAGTTGTGCCCCACGAGCAACGTGAACACCGGCGTGTGCGCCTCCATCGCCGAGCACCCCATCGGCATGCTGCGACGCCTGCGCTTCCGCGTCACCGTGAACACCGACAATCGCCTCATGAGCGACACCGGCATGACCAAGGAGTTCACGCAACTGGCCGACGCCTTCGGATGGGGGCTGGACGACTTCGAGTGGATGACCTTGAACGCCATGAAGAGCGCCTTCGCCCCCTTCCCCGAACGGCTCCGGATCATCAACGGCATGATCAAGCCGCGATACGCCCTGCTTCGGGCCGAGCTCGCCATGGGGACCCAGACCCGCTGATCGGCAAGAATGGGGCCATGCCCGTCGAAGTCACCGTCGTCTCCCATCCGCTCATCGCCGATTCGTTGACCCGCATTCGCGATGTCGACACCCCCAACGCCTTGTTCCGTCAGGAGCTGGAGCGCGTGGGAACCCTGTTGTTGGCCGAGGCCACCCGTGATCTGCCCACGCACGACGTGACGGTGCAGACGCCCCTGACCACCACGACCGGCCGCGCGTTGTCGAGTCAGCCGGTGGTCGTGCCCGTGCTTCGCGCCGGTCTCGGTTTCGTGCACGCGGCCCAGGAACTGATGCCCAACGCCGATGTCGGTTTCGTCGGCATCAGCCGCGACGAGAAGACCTTCGAGCCCAAGCCCTACGTCAACAAGCTCCCCGAAACGTTGGCCGGCCGAACCTGCATCGTGCTGGACCCCATGCTGGCCACCGGAGGATCCCTCGCGCACGCGTGCGAGCTGTTGATGGAACGCAATCCCACCGGACCCATCACCGTCATCTGCGTACTGGCCGCGCCCGAGGGCATCGAGTACCTGCGCGGCACCGGACTGAATCTGCGCATCTTCACGGCGTCCATCGACGAGCGACTGAACGAGAACGCCTTCATCGTGCCCGGATTGGGTGACGCCGGAGATCGTCAGTTCGGCGCACCGCACTGAGGCCGCGGGCCTCGCACGATCATTCGATCGACACCAAGATCGGTGTCGACGTGTCCCACTCCTGCGAACCGACCTCGACCAGTACGTCGTAGTCTCCCGGGCTCAGTTCGTCCGGAAGCGGCATCGAGAGTCGAAAGGGGGCATAGAACGTGCGCTGGAGAATGCGATACGGCCCGCCACCGGCGACCACAGGTGCCGGGCAACCTTCCACCATCGCGCCGACCAACTGAAGTTGTCGAAAGACGTCCGTCAGCAGGGTGCGAACTCCGCTCTGGTCGATCAGATACACGCGGAACTGCTCACTGGCTCCGGGTTGGGTCGGAACTTCCCGATAGAGATCGAGATTGGCCTGGCAGGAGCGAAAGGCCTCGCTCTGGTCCCCGTCGGCACCGACGACTCCGAACGGATTGATCGCCGACTTGTCGAAAGACAGTTCGAACTCCACGTTTCCACCCGGCGACCCGTCACTCGAGGTCGGCACGACGTTCAATCGAGCCGAACCATCGACGGATACGTAATCGGTGCCGGGCTGTCGTCCCGCCGGCAAGGTGATCGTGGGCGCCGGCGACGTGGGGGTCGACGGGATCGGCTCGACGTACGCGGTCGACGCCGGCGCGGCGGCGGTCGTCGCGGGTCCGGTCGCCCCTCCCGCGAACACGACCACGGCCGACACCACGGCGAGGATGGCGCACAGAGCCAACGCGACTCGTCGTGCCGTGGAGGGTCCACGGCGCAAACGGGCACGCAGGTCATCGGGCCGAACGGCGAACGCGTTCGGCAACGTCTCCGAGAGGTTTCGGCGACGCACCGGACGGTCCGCCAACACCAGTCCGTCGCCTCGGGCCACCGAGAACCACATACCCCACAGCGCGAACCACCACGCGAAACGCACGTGAACGGCGATGCGTCCGACATCGGAGCGCGCCTCGACGAATCGTGAGATCGACCGCACCGTGTCCCCGGCGGTCGCCGGTACGAACGACCGCTCCGACTCCACCTCGACGAGCGTCTCACTGTCGACATCGGAACGAGACGACAGAAGGTCCGCGATCGGTTCCACCCGAAGATAACGACGCAACACCTCCGTGTGTGACCTCGGATCACCGTCGACGTCGAAGGCGAAGCCCACCACGAAACCCTCGACGCCGATGAGCAGGCGCACTCCCCCGTCCTCCACGACGTCCACGACGTCTGCCGACACCGGGAACGCCTCCCAACGGTCGGCCACGGCCGAATACACGACGCGCATCTCAGTCACGGCGCACCTCCATGTCGTCGAGAACGCGAGCGAGCAGGTCGCGCACGCAGTGCTTGCATCGCGAGCGGCGCTTGCGAAGGCGTGCCGACTCTCCCGTTTCACCGAAGGATTCGATGGCTCGGTCGACGAGACGCTCGAGACGCTCGCGCCCGTCGACGGGTCCGTCGGGGCCGCCCGCCTTCGTCTCCAAGGCGAACGTCTGCACGACCGTGATCGCGATCGATCGGATCGTGTCGACCGAGCAACCACCGCAGTTGTTGCCACGGGTCTCGGTCACGGGGATCCGACGCAGCAGTTCCTCGAAGAACGACATCGCCATCGCACCGCGCTCGGGGTCCAGTCGGTCGTCGGCGAGGTGCGTTTCGACCCGGTCCAATGCCACGACCTCGGTGCGCGCCATCGACCTCAGGCGATCGAGCCCGATGTTGGAGACGACCCGACTGCCGTACCGGGCCGCCTCGACGGGCCCGTGCAGATCGACCAAGGCAGTGGTGCGAGCCGCGAAACTGGTGGTGACCCGCAGCCACGCTTGTTGCACCAGATCGGAACCGTCGCAGTCGAGCCGAAGTCGTCCGGCCACGGCGTTCGCCGTGCGCAACGCCTCCGGAGACTCCAGCCACGACCGCACGAGCGCGGCTTGCCGCTGGATCCGCTCGACCTCGTCCACGATTCGGACTGTACTTCAGGTCACACGGCCGTCACCCGAACGTTGACTCGGCATGAACACGGCATCAACGCACTCGTCATCCCGCCTCGCTCGCGCTCTGATCGTCGTCGTGACGATGATCGGAATCGGCGCGCTGTCGGCCGCACCGGTACGGGCATGGGTGCCCGTCGAGCCCACGCCCGGCCAGCCACAGGCGATCATCGGACCCTGCACGTCCGCCACACAGTTGGACTGCATCGAGTCCATCGGGGCCTTGCTCAATGGCAGTTGGGTCGAGGGCACGGTCACCGGACGCACCGCGCCACTGGCCAATGGTGGTGTCTGTTGCCACGAATGGCAGATACCCGGACTGGTGAACGAGGACGGGTTCGACAAGGTGGAAACGCAGGCCACGCTCGACTTTCCCGGAACGTCGGGGACACTTCCCCGGCTCCAGTTCGAGATCCACGCGAGTACCCGTGACAACTTCCGAGTCGCTTACGAGAGTGGAAGCACCGCTTGCACCACCAACAAGATCAACGGAGTGTGCGTGCGCTACGGGAACACCCAACGAGACGTCAAGTTCCGCGCCGTGATCCGAACCAGTTGGTTGCAGCCGTCGGTGGTCACACCCAAGGCCGGGGAAACGCGGGTCACCACCGAGCGACTGTCGCTCGATGGTGCGTCCAAGATCACGGTGGAAGGCGTTCCCTACGACATCCTCGGCGTCGACACCGCGACACTCGGCAATGTGAATGCACCCAATGCCCGTGGTGCGTGGAAGGTGAACCGCTTCGCTTTCGTCATCCTCGACACCCGCTATCTCGGACCGGCACCACAATGCGCCGACAAGCCGACGCTCGTCGTGGCGGACAACTCGTGGCGACCCAGCATCCCCGGCTTCGACGCCGCCACCGGTGTGCTCAGCTTGCGCATCGACAACCCGCACTTCGACACCGACGGAACGACCGTGTGGCCGGGTAAGTACCAAGCGCGGATTCCGCTCGAGACCGCCCAGTGCATGTGGGGACCGTCGGTGAACGAGAACACCACCTTCACGTTCGACATCTCCGACCCGGAGGACCCCGACAACGAGGCCACCGCGACGGTCGTCGTACAGGACGGCCACGTGGTGATCACGGCGACGAACTTCCACTACTCCGGTCCGACGCTGTCGGTGCGGGCCAACACGGTCGCGCCTCAACTGCCGGCCACCGGCGGACCGACAACCACGATCTCCCTGATGGCCCTCACCACGCTCATCGTCGGAGTCGCAATGAGGGCGCGTCGGCGACGCATCGCCGCCTGACGCCGCTCACATCGGCGGGCCACCCCATGCGGGCACCCCGCTCGACCCGTCACCGAACAGTTGACCCTTCGCGGCGGCCAGGCCCTCCACGGTCCATTGCTTCCCGCCGGCGGTGACGGAACCGGCGATCTCGGCCGGTCGCATGCGATGCACCTGATCGCCGAGCACGATGAACGTCTGGGCGTTGATGTCGGCCGCCAGATCACTGGCGAGGAACGCCACCATCGGACTGATGTTGGCCGGGTCGTACTTGTCGAAGCCGGTCTCGGGTTTGGCGAACTTGGGGTTCACCTCGGTCATCGGCGTGCGCGCGCGGGGTGCGATGCAGTTGACCGTGACGTTGTAGCGACTCAGCTCACGGGCCAGGATCGAGGTCATCGTGATGATGCCGCCCTTGGCCGATCCGTAGTTGCCCTGGCCGGGTCCACCGAACAGTCCGCTCTCGCTGGTGGTGTTGATGATGCGGCGCGCGGGCAGACCACCCTCGGTGCCCTCCAGTTCCTTGGCCTTGTTGCGCCAGTACAGCGCGGCGAAATGCGCGGGCGCGAAATGTCCCTTCAGGTGCACGCTCACGACGCTGTCGAACTGTGCCTCCTCCATGGAGAAGCTCATGGCGTCGCGGATGAAGCCGGCGTTGTTCACCAGGATGTGCAGATCTCCGAACTCTCGAACCGCGGTGGCCACCAGCGACTCGGCGAACGACCAGTCGGTGACACTGCCCTTGCACGCCACGGCGCGTCCACCGGCGGAGTTGATCGCCGCGGCCACGTCGTCGGCCAGATCCGACAGATCGTTCACCACCACGTGGGCACCCTCGCGCGCCAGAAGTTCGGCGTGACACCGACCCACTCCCTGGCCCGCGCCGGTCACGATCGCCACTTTGCCCGTCAATGCACCCATCTGTCACGACTCCGATTTCGACGTTTCTGATACCGTGTCAGAAACTAGTCGCCGGACGCCGAAACTCGCTGATCCCGAGCCCGAAAGCATGGTGCGACGCGAGTTGGAGGGGGGATGAGTTGTCGATGACCGCGCGTCCCGTCGCCCTGGTGACCGGTGCCAGTCGCGGAATCGGCCGCGCCATCGCCATCGCTCTGGCCGAGTCCGGCCACGACCTGGTGCTCACCGGTCGCACCGTGGTCGAGGGCTCGGCGGTCAACCCCGCCACCGGACACGTCCTGCCCGGGAGCCTGCGTTCCACCGCCGAGGCGGTGGAACGACGTGGCGGACGCGCCCATTGCGTGGCGGCCGACATCTTGGACCTCGACGACGTCGACAGCTCGTTCGAACGCTGTCTGGCGGCGGCGGGACGAGTCGACGTTCTCGTCAACAACGCCGTGTACGTCGGTCCGGGCAACGACACGCTCCTGGTCGACGGTTCCCCCGACGACGTCGTTCGACGCGTCACCGGAAACCTCACGTCTCCGATCCTTCTCACCCGAGCGTTCCTGCGACACGTTCTCGCCACGGGCCGTGCGGAAGGGGCCGCCATCATCGGTGTCACCAGCGATGCCGGCCAGCGCACTCCGGACTCCCCCGCGGGCCGGGGCGGCTGGTCGCTCGTCTACGCCGCCTCCAAGGCCGGCTTCCACCGCATCGTCGACATGGTCACCGTCGAACACCCCTCCATACGGGCCATCAACGTGAATCCCGGATTCGTGGCCACCGAACGAGTGCTCGACTCCGGTGTCGGTCTGGAATGGGTCGCCCGTCACGGGGTTCCTCCCTCCGTGATCGGGCGGGCGGTGGCGGCGATCCTGGCCGATCCGGACCTCCCCAACGGTGGCTACGTTCACGCCCAGCCCTACTTGCGCCGACACCTCGGTGACCATGAGTATGAAGCGTTACTCGACGCCGCGAAAGCAGGAGATGATGTCCACTGACACGTACGTGATCGGACCGACCAACTACGACATTCTCCTACCCGAGCCCGAGATGGCGCCCGTGCACTACACGTTGATCTCCGTCGACGACCATCTCGTCGAACCCCCGCACATGTTCGACGGACGACTTCCGTCGGCGTTGCAGGACAAGGCGCCGCGTCTCATCGAGAACGAGCGCGGTCACCAGGTGTGGACCTTCGACGGTCAGATCTTCAGTCAGGTCGGCATGAACGCCGTCGCCGGACGCAAACAGGAACTCCGGTCGCTCGAGCCCGCCCGCTTCGAGGACATGCGCCCCGGTTGCTGGAACATCCACGAGCGCATCAAGGACATGGACCTCATCGGCTGTTGGGCCTCGCTCAACTTTCCGTCGCAGGTGACCGGCTTCGCCGGTCGGGTGTTCAGCGCCTGCAGCGATCCCGAGGTCGGATTGGCCACCATGCGCGCGTGGAACGACTGGCTGTACGAGGAGTGGTGGCAGCCGTACCCCGAGCGCATCATCCCCTGCGGCATCACCTGGTTGGCCCCCGGTCCCGATGGGTCGGCCCGTTTGGGTGCCGACGAGATCCGGCGCAACGCCGCGCGCGGCTTCACGTCGGTCACGCTTCCCGAACGACCGCACAACATCGGTTGCCCCAGCCTCTTCAGCGGTTGGTGGGATCCCATCATCGAGGCCTGCGTGGAGACCGACACCGTCATCTCACTTCACGTGGGCTCGTCGGGCATGTACGCCATGCCCAGCGACGCCCCGGCCCTTCAACTGGGTGCCACCCTGTTCGGGCAGTTGTCGCTGACTGCCTGCGCCGAATGGCTCTGGAGTGGCTACGCCTACAAGTACCCCGACCTCAAGATCGCCATGAGCGAGGGAGGCATCGGCTGGGTACCCATGTTGCTCGACCGCCTGGAGAACGTGGTCGATCGCAGTGGTTACGGCGCCGGCTGGGATCTGCGTCCGGCCGAGGTGTTGCGTCGCAACTTCTGGTTCTGCACCATCGACGATCCCTCCACCATCGACCTGCACGACGTCATCGGCGACGACCACATCATGGTCGAGGTCGATTACCCGCACGGCGACAGCACGTGGCCGAACACACAATCGATTCTCCGCGACGCCTGGGGCCACCTGTCCCCCGCGTTGTTGCGCAAGTTGTGTTGCGAGAACGCCGCCGCGCTGTACCGACAGCCACTGCCTCCGCGCATCGTCCCGTGAGCACCATCGCCGATCTGTTGCGCGATCGTCTCGGTGACGATCACCCCGGATACGTCTTCGAGGGCTCTTTCACCTCGTGGGACGAGGTGGTCCGAGAGTCCACCCGACGCGCGTCGTTCCTGCGCGAACACCTGGACCCCACCGCCAAGCCCCACGTGGGCGTGTTGCTGGAGAACACGCCCGAGTACCTGTATTGGGTCGGTGCGGCGGCACTCACCGGCTCGTGCATCGTGGGCATCAATCCCACTCGACGCGGTGCCGAGTTGGCGCGCGACGTGCGCCACACCGACTGCCAGATGATCGTCACCGACGCGGCCGGGCGGTCGACGTTCGACGGCCTCGACTGCGGTGTCTCCCCCGAGGCGTTCATGGACGTCGACGTCGTGCGCCCGACGCTTCCACCGTTCGACGCCGAACTCCTGGCGAACAGCGCACCCGACGGCTCACTGCCCCTCTTCTTGCTCTTCACGTCCGGTTCCACCAGTGCGCCCAAGGCCGTCGTGTGCACCAACGAGCGCATGGCCACCACCGCCGTGCGCGCCGGCCAGATCTACGGCGTCGTACGCGACGAGGTGTGCTACAGCCCGATGCCGCTGTTCCACGGCAACGCGCTCATGGCGTGCTGGGGTCCGGCCTTGGCCGTCGGGGCCACCCTCGTGTTGCGTCGCAAGTTCTCGGCCAGTGGTTTCCTCGAGGACGTGCGCACCTACGGATGCACGTACTTCACCTACGTCGGCCGCACGATCGCCTACGTGTTGGGTCAACCCCCCACGGATTCCGACCGCGACCATCGCCTGCGTCTCGGCTTCGGAACCGAGGCCAGCGCCCTCGACCGCGAGCGCTTCCTCGAACGTTTCGGTTGCGAACTGGTGGAGGGGTACGGGTCCAGCGAGAGCGTGGTGGCCATCATCCGCACCCCCGACACCCCGGCCAACGCCCTGGGGCGGGAGCGACCCGACATGGCGGGCAAGGTCGTCATCGTCGATCCGGCCACCGACGCCGAGTGTCCGCGCGTCGTCTTCGACGAGCACGGAGCCATCACGAACCCGGAGTGCATCGGTGAGATCGTGAACACCTCCGGTGGCTCCACGTTCGAGGGGTACTACAACAATCCCGAGGCGTCGAGCGAACGGGTGCGAAACGGTTGGTACTGGACGGGCGACTTGGGCTTCCGCGACGACGACGGGTTCTTCTACTTCGCCGGTCGCAGTGCCGATTGGTTGCGCGTCGACAGCGAGAACTTCGCCGGCGCTCCGGTGGAGAACATCGTCAGTCGCTTTCCCGGTGTGGTGATGGCCGCGGTGTACCCCGTTCCGGACCCCGTCACCGGCGACATGGTGATGGCGGCCATCGAGATGAACTCCACCACCACGTTCGATCCCGCGGCCTTCGACGACTTCCTCGACGCGCAACGCGACCTCGGAACGAAGTGGTCACCACGAATCGTTCGCATCACCTCGGCCATGCCGTTGACCGCGAACAACAAGGTGCACAAACCACCGTTGCGCGCCGAGAAGTGGCGCACCACCGAGACGCTCTACTGGCGTCCCCTACGAGGCGATCGTCTGCGAGCGATGACTTCCGAGGACGTCGCGGCGCTCGAACGGGCCTTCGCCGACAACAAGCGCACCCACGTCCTCAGCGGACCCTGATCCCCGTCAGGTGTTGTCGGCGGTCCAGGTCTGCCAGGACTCGATGCACTCGGGCAGTTCACCTTTTCCTGTTTGACTGCGCGGCCAGTTCGCGTCGGGCAAACCGACCGGTGGGTTGGCCATGTCGTGTCCGTACCACAACAGGTGGCGGCGGCGGGCGAACAACCAACGACCGTCGACGCGCTTGTAGGTGTCGTGGTACTGGATCTGATGGATGATCCAACGTCCCTCGGCGTCCTCGATCTCCCCGCGACAACTCACGACGCCGGTGGCGTTGTCGGGGTCGGACACGTCGATGACGTGGTTGCCCACCATCAGGATCACGCGACCGAGCGAACCCATCTGCCCGTCGAAGCTGGATCGCAACGCGTCGGTGCCCGAGGTGTCCCTGGTCACCTTGATGTCGGGAACGAAGAGTCGCGCGAGGTTCTCCGTGTCGCGCGCTCCGTACCAAACGGCGTAGCGACTGGCCAACTGGCGGATCTCCTCGCAGGCGGTCAACCACGCGAGGGGATCGGTGTCACGAAGTTCGTCCATGGATCAGTTTCCCCCCGGCAACGGGTGCGGATGCGCCGTGGGTTGGAGCAACGCATCGGTGCCTCCGTCCACGAACAACACCTGGCCCACGATGTAGGACGCGTCGGCCGACAACAGGAAGCGGATGGCCCCGGCGATCTCCTCCGGCTTGCCCCATCGCCCGCGCGGGATCGGGATCATGTCGAGGGAGTCCTTCACTCCCGGAATGTCGAGCAACGGCCGGGTCATGCCCGTGTCGATGACTCCGGGCGCGACGGCGTTCAATCGAATCCCCGAGGCCATCCACGTCGCGGCCTGGGAACGCACCCAGAAGGCGATGGCCAACTTGCCGGCGGGGTACGCCAGAAACGCGTTCGGTGTCGTGTGGCGGGCGACCACGGACTCCTCGTCGCCGTTCAGGTAGGCCATGGCCTCGGCGACCGGCAGACCCGGGGTCATGGTGGTGCTGTTCGACGAGATCATGACGACCGCCGGATCGGTGCCCTTCTCGAGACAGGGACGCAGTCCCTCGACGACGGCCAACGTGCCGAAGTAGTTCACCCGCACCACCAACTCGTTGGGCGCGGGCGTGCTGACGCCGGCGCAGGGCACCAGACCGTCGAGCACTCCCCCGCACGCCGCCGTCACCTCCTCGACGATCCGACGTCGATCGTCGACCTTGGACAAGTCGCCGATCACGTCGGCATCGCGGATGTCGACACCGATCACCCGATGGCCGTCGGCTTCGAGTCGCTTCTTGGTGGCCGCGCCGATTCCCGACGCCGATCCCGTGACACAGAACGTTCCCATTTCGCCCCCTTCGCTTTCTGACAGTGTGTCAGATCGGCGTCGTCGGAGACCACAGCAATCCGTCACCGATGACTACCGTGAAGGCATGTCTTCGGTCGTCCGTTCCATCGTCTGTCGCGAGTTCGCACCCCTCGATCGTCTGGTGCTCGAGGAAAAGCCGGCCCCCGATCTGTTCCCGGGTTGTGTGCGCATCGACGTCACGGCCTGTGGGGTGAACTTCGTCGACGCCCTGTTCGTACAGGGCAAGTATCAGATCAAGCCGCCCGTGCCTTTCGTCCCCGGTATGGAGGTCGTCGGTCGGGTGTCCGAGATCGCTCCGGACGTCGCCTCCGACGGTGGCGTGACCATCGGTCAACGTGTCTTCGCCAACGTCGGCTTGGGAGGCTTCTCCTCACAGGCGATGGTGGCGGCCAAGCGGCTGATGCCCCTTCCCGACACGTTGTCGGACGGACAAGCGGCCACGTTCATGCAGAGTTACCTCACCGCGTGGTTCGCACTGGTGGAACGCGCGCGTGTGGAGGCGGGTCGTTGGCTGTTGGTGCTGGGAGCCGGTAGCGGCGTGGGACTGGCCGCCGTCGACGTGGGCCGAGCTCTCGGTCTGCGCGTCATCGCCGTGGCGTCCACCGAGGAGAAGCGCCGGTTCGCCACCGAACGCGGTGCCGAGGCCACCATCGATTCGACGCTCTCGGCCGACGAGATCAAGGAGCAGGCAAAGTCGTTGTCGGGTGGTGGCATCGACTACCTGTACGACCCGGTGGGTGGCGAGGTGGGCGAAACCTGCCTGCGTGCGCTCGGTGACGACGGACAACATCTCGTGATCGGCTTCGTGGCCGGCATTCCGAAGCTGCCGGCGAATCAGGTGTTGCTGCGCAATCGCCGTATCACCGGCGTGGACTGGGGTGGCTGGGCCGGCAAGAACCCCGAGCGCAACAACAGCATGCTCGCCGAGGTGATGACACTCATCGCACGCGGCGAATTGCGCCCGGTCGAACCGGTGGCCTACCCCCTGGAGCGCGCAGCCGACGCGTTGCGCGACCTCGAGGATCGCAAGGTGGCCGGCAAGATCGCCCTGATTCCGTGACCCGAAGTTTCGAGGACGACGCGGACGCGCTGATCAGCTGATCAGCTGATCACGTTCTCGCGTTTGTTCGCCCGGAATCGGTCGCGCAACACGTTCGCCGCCCCCTGATCGAATCGCACGAAGTCGTCGGACCGACCGTCGCGCCACCAGATGCGCGCGTTCGCGTCGTTCTCGCCGGCGTGCCAACGCCGCAGGACCAGTTCCCGTTTGATCACCTTGTTCGACGGCGTCATGGGGAACTCGTCGACCACCATGACGAACGACGGCATCCACTTGGGGCCCAGATCGCTCTGCGAACGCAGGTACGCCGCGAACTCGGTGATGTCGAAGCTCGCATCGGGGCGCAACTGGACGGCCGCCATCACGCGGTCACCCATGTCGGCATCGGGAACCCCGTACACGGCCGCCAGAATGACGTCGCGATGGCGCATGATGATGCGCTCGATCGGGGCACCCGCGAAGTTCTCGCCGTCCACGCGCATCCAGTCCGCACTGCGACCGGCGAAATAGAAGAAACCGTTCTCGTCGCGATAGGCGAGATCACCGGTCCAGTAGGCACCGTCGCGCAATCGCTCCTTGTTCGCCTCGTCGTTGTTCCAGTAGCCCTCGAAGGTGCCGCCACCCGCGTTGACGATCTCGCCCGTGGCCTCCTCGGTGTTCACCAGTCGCCCCTCGGCGTCGAAGATCGCGCGCGGGCATTCGTCGCCGGTGTCGGGATTGCGCACCGAGATCGACGCCTGCGCGGCCACGCCCAACGAACCCGCGGGCATGTTCGGAACTCGAACGATCGAGGCCCCGGTTTCGGTCTGTCCGTAGCCGTCGGTGAGCGTGCAACCGAAACGTTCGGTGAAGCGCGCGAGGTCGACCTCGGAACCCTCGTTGCCGAAGCCGCGTCGCAACGGATTGTCGCGGTCATCCGGACGTTCCGGTGTGGCCAGGATGTAGGTGAGCGGCTTGCCCACGTAGTTGAAGTAGGTGGCGCCGAAGCGTCGAACGTCGGGCAGGAACTCGCTGGCCGAGAACTTCCGGCGTAACGCGACGGCGCAACCGGCGACCAGGCTGGGAGCCCAGGCCGTGAAGAGCGCGTTGGAGTGGAAAAGCGGCATGCAGATGTACGTGACGTCGTCGGAGTCGAGCGCCAGGATCATCAGCATCGAACCCGACACGAAGTGCAGTCGCTGATGGCTGGTGATCACCGCCTTGGGCGCCCCACTTGTGCCCGACGTGAAGAGCAGCAGGAACGTGGAGCTCGGATCGACCGGACATTCCGCCGCCGTCGGCAGGGCCGCACCGTGGTGCGCGGCCATCATCGAGGCGTATTCGCTCGTGTCGGTGTTCAACACCAGTCCGTTCGCGTCACCCAGGTCCAAACCGTCGAGCAGTTCCACCTGATTGGACTCGGTCACCACCACCTGACACGACGTGTGCTTGATGTCGCGCGCCAGTTCGGCCCCGCGCCGGGTGGGGTTGATACCCACGACCACGGCGCCGGTGACGGCCGCGGCGCCGAGCCACAGCGTGAACTCGGGCGTGTTGTCCATCAGCACACCGATGTGCGGCGGCGTACCCACGGGACGGGTGGCCATGTGCGCGCGCCACCAGGCCGCGCGTTCGGCGACCGACGCGCACCACTCGCGCCACGAGAGTCGTCGGTCCTCGAACAGGAGTGCGAGTCGGTCGTCCTGAGCGCGAGCCCGAACGTGATCGGCGAACGTCGGCAGTGTTTCAGAGTTCACGGGCCACCTCGTGGGCTGAGTGCATCGCACCTTCGATGTATCCGACGTTGGCGGCGTCGCCGACGACTTTCACGTTCAATCCGCGATCCGCCAGGCGGTCGGCGAAGGATCGATCCGGTGCGACCTCGGAGGCGATGATCACGCTGTCGCCGCGCGCCTCGAACTCCTGCTCGCCCGCCCGGTAGCGAACCGACACCTTCGAAATGGAGACCGGCGTGGCCTCGCGCACCAAGGTCACACCGTGCGACGTGGCGTTTCGAACCGCGGTCCAACGTCGGGGCATCGCCATCGGCAGACCGAGATGCTTGCCCTCCTCGAGCACCGTGACCACGCGGCCTCGCTCGGCCAGGTACTCGGCCAGCTCCAGGCCCACCAGCCCGCCACCGATCACCACCACTCGACGACCCACGGGCATCCAC
>CAEZTS010000009.1_pt1 | contig 19083 bp, 32 predicted proteins | sample 7264281 | NCBI WGS metagenome assembly CAEZTS01 (sample SAMEA6813810, study PRJEB35770) | freshwater metagenome | biome: Freshwater; feature: Freshwater reservoir; material: water | place: Czech Republic | collected 2017-08-18 | depth 0.5m m
CCGGCGGACGTGCGTTCCCGGGAGCGCAGAACCCCCGAAATGGCTCCGGGCGACATCTTGCCGAGTCCCACGTCCACCAGGGTGCCCACGATGGAACGCACCATCTGGTGGCAGAAGGCGTTGGCCTGAATCTCGAAGCGAAGGATCCGAGCTCCGTGGTCGCTCGTGTGCTCGGACCATCGGGCCAGCGTCACCCGGCGGATCATGCTCGGGCCCGGGTCACCACGCTCGATCTGGTCCCGGCTCAGCTTGGGTTTGCGACAGAACGCCGAGAAGTCGTGCTCCCCCATCAACGGGTCGCAGCCCAAACGCATCAGGTCCAGGTTCACGGGCGACGCCACGTGCCACACCGTGGGGGCGAGGAAGGGGTCGGGCGTGGGATCGTTCAGGATCGTGTAGCGGTACCGACGCCACAGCGCCGAGAACCGGGCATCGAAGGCGGGATCGCCGGCCCAGGATGCGGCGCGCACCACGATGCCCGGCGCGCACATCTTGGTGAGTCGGCGCGGCAACGCCTCGATCTCGATGTCGCTGGGGAGGTCGCAACTGATCACCTGATCCCACGCGTGCACTCCGGCGTCGGTGCGTCCGGCCCCGGTGATCTCCACCGATCCGCGCACGATCAACGCGAGCGCCGCGGCCAGATCGCCCGCCACGGTCCGCACGCCCTCGTTCATGGCGAAACCGTGGAACTGCGATCCGTCGTAGGCCACCGACAAACGAGCCCGCCGGGTGGCGGGCTCGTTCACGTTCATTCGGTTGTCCTCGTGTGCGGGCGACGAGCGAGTCGTCGGCGGCCGATCAGACGAGTTCGATGCGCGCCATGGGGGCGTTGTCGCCCTGACGCGGTCCGAGCTTGAGGATGCGCAGGTAACCACCGTTGCGCTCGAGGTAACGCGGCGCGACCTCGGACACCAACTTGTGGGTCATCTCCTTGTCACCGAGGTAACCCTGGATCTGACGGATGCGGTGGATGCTGGTGGCGTCACCGTCCTGGGCCTTCTTGGCCTTGGTGATGAGCTTCTCGGCGATGGGGCGCAGGGCCTTGGCCTTGGCCTCGGTGGTCTCGATGGCCTCGGCGGCGATGAGCGAGGCGGCCAGGTTGGCCATCATCAACTTCTGGTGAGCGGAGCTGCCACCGAACTTGCGGGCGCGGCGAGGTGTTGCGGGCATGGTGATGTTCTTTCGTCTGTGATTCGTGAATGTCAGCCGCGCAGGGACAAGCCGCGCTCATCGAGCTTCTGCTTGACCTCGTCGAGGCTCTTCTGGCCGAAGTTGGTGATGTTGAGAAGGTCGTCCTCGGTCTTGCTGAGCAACTCGCCGATGGTGTTCACCTGGGCGCGCTTCAGACAGTTGCGGGGACGCTCGGACAGGTCCAGATCCTCGATGGCGATGTCGAGGTCGGGGCTGGTGGCGCCGGCCTGGATGACTTCGCCCAACTCGAGACCCTTGGGCTCGTCGGACAGGTTGGCCACCAGGTCCACCAGCGAACGCAGGGTGGCGCCGGCCGAGGCCAGAGCCTCGCGCGGGGTGATGGTGCCGTCGGTCTCGATGTCGATCACGAGCTTGTCGTAGTTGGTGCTCTGCTCCACGCGGGTGGGCTGCACGTCGAACATGACGCGGCGCACGGGCGAGAAGATGGCGTCGATCGGGATCACACCGATGGTGCCGTTGCCCGAACCACGGTCGCTGCTCAGGTAACCGCGACCCTGCTCGACCGTGAGGTCGACGGCCAAACGACCCTTGTCGTTCACGGTGGCGATGACGAGGTCCTTGTTCAGGATCTCGACCTCGGCGGGGCAACGGATGTCGCCGGCGGTGATGACCGCGGGTCCGCGCACGTCGACGCGAATGGTGACGGGCTCGTCGGCGGCCGACGTGAGCACGACGTCCTTGAGGTTCAAGATGATGTCGGTGACGTCCTCGGTGACACCGGGGATGGTGTCGAACTCGTGCAGGGCCTCATCGAACTTCACCGTGGTGATCGCGGCGCCCGGGATGGACGACAGCAGAACACGACGGAGCGAGTTGCCGATGGTGTGGCCGAAGCCGGGCTCGAGCGGGCCGACGGAGAACGACTGCCGATTGTTCGACTCTTCGTTCTCGGTTTCGACTGTGGGGCGCTGGATGACGAGCATGTGTCTCTTCCGTTCGTCGGGTGTTGGGGACTGACTGTGTGGGATTACTTCGAGTAGAGCTCGACGATGAGCTGTTCGCGCACGGGCACGTCGATGTGCTCACGGGCCGGCTCGGTGCGAACCGTGACCTGCTTGCCACCGTCGCCACCTTCGAGCCAACCCACGATGGAGCGGTCGAGCGTGTCGACGTTGTGCTGGATGACGATCATGTCGCGGGCCTTGGTGGACAAGCTGATGACGTCACCCTTCTTCACGCGGGCACTCGGGATGTTCAGACGCTTGCCGTTGACCAGGATGAGGCCGTGGCTGACGAACTGGCGGGCCTGCGGGCGGGTGCTGGCGAAACCGGCGCGGTACACGACGTTGTCGAGACGCAGTTCGAGCAAGCGCAGAAGGTTCTCACCGGTGGGACCCGCGAGACGGTTCGCCTCTTCGTAGGTCTTGCGGAACTGACGCTCGAGGACGCCGTAGATGTACTTGGCCTTCTGCTTCTCCTGCAGCTGCGCGAGGTATTCGCTGCCGGCCGAGCGACGACGCGTGCGGCCGTGCTGACCCGGGGGGAAGGGACGACGCTCGAGGGCCTTGCGACCCTTTTCGTTCTCGAACAGGTTGGTGTTCAGGCGGCGCGACAGGCGCACCTTGGGACCGGTGTAGCGGGCCATCTCTTAGTTCCTCTTCCGCTTGGGCAACTTGCAACCGTTGTGGGGCACGGGGGTGACGTCCTTGATGCCGGTCACTTCGATACCGGTGTTCTGCAACGAACGAATGGCGGTGTCGCGGCCGGAGCCGGGGCCCTTGGCGTGCACTTCGACACGACGCATGCCCTGCTCGAAGGCGACCTTGGCGGCCTTCTCGGCGGCCAGCTGCGCGGCGAACGGAGTGCTCTTGCGCGAGCCCTTGAATCCGACGCCACCACCCGACGCCCACGAGAGAACGTTGCCCTCGGTGTCGGTGATGCTGACGATGGTGTTGTTGAACGAGCACTTGATGTGGCACACACCAACGGCGATGTTCTTGCGTTCGCGCTTACGGGGGCGGCGTCCGCCCGGCTTCGGCTTCGCCATGATTACTTCCTCACTGCCTTCTTCTTGTTGGCGACGGTCTTCTTCGGGCCCTTACGGGTACGAGCATTGGTGTGGGTCCGCTGGCCGCGCACCGGCAGGCCCTTGCGGTGACGGACGCCCTGGAGGCATCCGATCTCGATCTTGCGCTTGATGTCGGTCTGCACTTCACGGCGAAGGTCACCCTCGACGGTGATGTTCTGATCGACCCAACCGCGGAGCTTGTTCACTTCGTCATCGGTGAGGTCGCGAACGCGGGTGTTGGGATCGATGCCGAGATCGGCGCACATGCGCTGAGCCGTCGGCTTGCCGATACCGAAGATGTAGGTGAGCGAAATCTCCAACCGCTTCTCGCGGGGGATGTCAACGCCGGAAATACGGGCCATGAACGTTTCCTTGCTTCCTTCTCAGCCTTGACGCTGCTTGTGACGCGGGTTCTCGCAGATGACCATCACACGACCGTGACGACGGATCACCTTGCACTTCTCGCAAATCTTCTTGACACTGGGCTTGACCTTCATGGCCGTCTCACACTCTCGTTTTTCACTTGTAGCGATACGTGATGCGACCTCGGGTGAGGTCGTACGGAGTGAGTTCCACTTGCACCTTGTCGCCGGGAAGGATTCGGATGTAGTTCATCCGCATCTTTCCGGAGATGTGCGCCAACACTTTGTGGCCGTTCTCCAACTCCACCCGAAACATCGCGTTCGGCAGGGATTCGAGAATGGTGCCTTCCAGCAGGATGGCGTCGTCTTTGGGCTTGGGCAGAACTGCCTCCTTGTAGGCGGGGTTGACGAACTGCGACGAGACACGAGGACGCGCGCAGGACCGGCCGTTGGGCCGAGGGGCAATGCTACCGCCGAGACGGACACTCACCAATCGCCCGATCCGGGATATTTGGGGGCCTCGTCGGAGGGTCACCCTAGTCGGGTCGGTGCCCCGCGTCCGGGCATTCACGACACCGTTATCCACAGGCACGGTCACGAACGGTGCCGGGCGGCGTCGATGGCCGAGGTGAGACGGGCGAAGACCTCGTCGGGCGCGGCCGAACCATCGACCACGCTGAGACGACCCTGCCGGTCGTAGTAGTCGAGCAGCGGACTGGTCTGGCTCTCGTACAGGTCGAGACGCTGATTGATGGCGTCGGGGGTGTCGTCGGCGCGCTGCACCACGTCTCCCCCACACGAGTCACAGATCCAGGGGCTGTGTTCGACACCCTTGGCGGTGTAGTTCGCACCGCAGTCTCGACACGTCCGACGCGAGGAGATACGGGCGATCACCATGTCGCGCGGCACGTCGATGTCGATGACGGCGTCGATGGGGCGACTCGCCGAGATGCGGTCGAGAGCCTCGGCCTGCGTGACGGTGCGGGGGAACCCGTCGAGGATGTAGCCCCGGCTGCGGGCGTCGTCCTGCTGGAGGCGCTGGTCCACCAACCCGATCATGATGTCGTCACCCACCAGCTGCCCGGCCTCGATGACCTGTTGGGCCATGCGCCCGAGCTCGGTGCCCTCACGAACGGCGGCCCGCAACATGTCGCCGGTGGAGATGTGGGGGACAACGTAGTGACGGGACATGCGCAGACACTGCGTTCCCTTGCCGGCACCCTGACGGCCGATGATGATCAGGCGGACACCCGTGATCATCGGATTACTTCAAGAATCCCTCGTAATTGCGCAGCATCAACTGACTGTCGACCTGACGCATCAACTCGAGAGCGACACCGACGGCGATCAACACGGTCGTTCCGGCGAAGGGGAACGACTGCACGTCGCCCACCCACAACACGATGTACGGGAGGATCGCGATGAAGGCCACGAACAGAGCACCCGGCAGGGTGATGCGATTCACCGTCTTGGCGAGGTAACGCTCGGTCTGGGGTCCGGGACGGATGCCCGGAATGAATCCGCCCTGTCGACGGATCTGGTCGGCCTGACGAATGGGGTCGAAGGCGATCGAGTTGTAGAAGTACGCGAAGGCGATGATCAACAGGGCGAACGAGACGATGTAGAGCAAGCCCTGCGACGACACCAGGTTGCGGTCGACCCACTCGGTGACCGTGCGACGCCATCCGCGGTCGCTACCGATCACGTTGGTGACGAGCACCGGAAGCAACATCACCGAGCTGGCGAAGATGATGGGAACCACGCCGGCCTGATTGACCTTCAGCGGGATGTAGGTGCTCTGACCGCCGAACATGCGACGACCCACCACGCGCTTGGCGAACTGGACCGGGATGCGTCGCTGACCCAGTTCCACCCGCACGACCGCGATGAGAATGCCGATGGAGATGGCCACCAGGATTCCGAACACGACCCACTTCTTGCTCTGCAGAATGGAGTAGTAACTGAACGGGAGCGAACTGACGATCGAGGCGAAGATGAGCATGCTCATTCCGTTGCCGATGCCCCGCTGGCTGATGAGTTCACCCATCCACATGAGCAACGCTGTGCCGGCCACCAGGCTGATGATTACAAGCAGGCCACGCGGCCACATGCCGTCGGGCAACAGGACGATGTCGGGGGCGTTGGCCGAGGCGGTGAAGAAAGCCGAGCCGCGTCCCTGACCGAAGATGAACGTCAGTCCGGCGGCCTGGAGCAACGCGATGGCGATCGCGACGTACCGTGTCCACTGCGTGATCTTGCGCTGGCCGACCGCACCTTCTTGCTGCCACTGCTCCAACTTCGGGATGACCACCGTGAGCACCTGCATGATGATGCTCGAGGTGATGTAGGGCATGATGCCCAACGCGAAGATGGCGAACGACGAGAAGGCTCCGCCCGAGAACAGGTTGAGGAAGCCGAGCGCACCTTGCTGACGAGCCGACTCGCGCAACTGACGCACCGCTTGATCGTCGATGCCCGGAACGCGGATGTGCGCGCCGATGCGATACAACACGACCATCATGACCGTGAACAGGATCTTGTTCCGCAGGTCCGGCACCTTGAAGATGTTCTTCAGGTTCGACAGCACGTGTTCTCCTCGGGTCTAGCGGTGGTCGTCGATCGGGAGACGACCGGATCAGCGGTTGGTGAACTGGTTGCCGTTGGCAGCCGGACGCACCTTGTACGGCAGCGGAATGATCGTGACCGAACCACCGGCCGCTTCGATGGCGGCCTGAGCAGCCTTCGACACGGCGTGGGCCGACACGTCGACCTTGCGCGTGACCTGTCCGCGAGCCAGCACCTTCACGAACACGTCCTTGTGCAGGACGCCACGAGCCGACAACACCTCGGGGGTGACGACGGCCTCGTCGAGCTCGTTGATGGTGTCGAGGTTGACGGCCTGGTACTCGATGCGGAAGGGGTTGTTGAATCCCTTCAACTTCGGCACGCGCTGCTTCAGGGGCATCTGACCGCCTTCGAAGCCGCGGGCGACCTTGCCGCGACCACGCGAATGCTGACCCTTGGTTCCACGGCCGGCGGTCTTGCCACCCTTACCGCCGATACCGCGGGCGACCCGCTTCTTGCGATGGGTGGAGCCCGGTGCCGGTGCTAGTTCGTCGACGCGCATGGGTCAGCTCTCCTTGGACGTGGCCGGGGAAACCTCGACCAGATGGGGGACGCGGGCGATCATGCCGCGGATCTCGGGGCGGTCGGGAAGCACGTTGGTCTTCCCGATGCGACCGAGTCCGAGCGCACGAAGGGTGCCACGACTCTTGGGCTTGGCGTGAGTGGACGACTTCACCTGGGTGACGGTGATCATCGGTCCGGTGTGCACGACGGTCTTGTAGGTGGCCATGATCAGTGAGCCTCTCCGGCCGCGATCGACTTCTTGGTGTCGGTGTAGGCCTTCAGCAGTCCCTTGGGGACGAACGAATCGGCGGGGATTCCGCGACGCGCGGCCACTTCGTCGGGACGCTGCAGACTCTGCAGTCCGTTGATGGTGGCGCGGGCGACGTTGATGGCATTCGAGGAGCCGAGCGACTTGGCGAGCACGTCGTGGATTCCGGCTTCTTCGAGGATGATGCGAGCGGCACCACCGGCGATGACACCGGTACCGGGCGCGGCCGGCTTCAGCATGACGCGACCGGCTCCGAGGATGCCGATGATGGGGTGGGTGATGGTGGCACCGGCCATGGGGACCGAGAACATGTTGCGCTTGGCGTCCTCGGTGCCCTTCTGGATGGCCAAGGGAACTTCCTTGGCCTTGCCGTAGCCCAGGCCCACGCGGCCGTTGCCATCGCCGACCACGACCAGCGCGGTGAACGAGAAACGACGACCGCCCTTGACCACCTTGGCCACGCGGTTGATGTGGATGACGCGCGACTCGCGACCACCGTCGGGCGTGTTGCCCTGGCCGGGGCCGGGACGGTCACCCTGGCGCGGGTTGCCCGGGCCACGATCGCCCTGACGGGGATTCGGATTGTTCGGGTTGTTCGTCATCAGAACTCCAGTCCGGCTTCACGAGCGGCTTCGGCAACCGCGGCAACGCGACCGTGGTACAGGTAACCACCACGATCGAAAACGACTTTGCTGACACCGGCGGCCTTGGCGCGCTCGGCAACGGTCGTGCCCAACGACTTGGCGGCGTCGACGGTGCTGCCACCGGCGGCGCGCAGGGCCGGCTCGTTCGACGAAGCCGACGCGATGGTGACGCCGAGATCGTCGTCGATCACCTGCAACATGATGTGCTTGTTCGAGCGGTACAACGACAGGCGCGGACGCTCGGCGGTGCCGTGGATCTTCTTGCGCACGCGGTTGTGCCGGATGAGGCGGCTCTCGCGACGTTCTTTGCTGATCTTGGTCATTTCGTGTTCCTATTGATCTTTCGGACGCCGGTCACTTCTTGCCGGCCTTACCGGCCTTGCGGAGGATGCGCTCGTTGAGGTAGCGGACACCCTTGCCCTTGTAGGGCTCGGGCTTGCGGATCGAGCGGATGTTGGCGGCCACCTGGCCGACCGCTTCCTTGTCGATGCCCTTGATGATGATGCGGGTCTGGACCGGAACCTCGAAGGTGACGCCCTCGGGGGCGTTCACGTCGACCGGGTGCGAGAAACCGAGGTTGAGGCGAAGAGCCGACGGACCCTTCAACTCGGCGCGGTAACCGACGCCGACGATCTCGAGCTCCTTGGTGAAGCCGTCGGTGACACCGACGACCATGTTGTTCACCAGGGCGCGCGACAAACCGTGCAGGCTGCGCGACTGACGCTCGTCGTTGGGGCGCTCGACCAGAAGGGTGTTCTCCTCCTGACGGACCGAGATGCCACCGACCAGGTCGCGCGTGAGGGTGCCCTTGGGGCCCTTCACCGTGACGCTGGCGCCGGACATCTTGACCTCGACTCCCGAGGGAACCGTGATGGGTGCTTTACCGATACGTGACATGTTGGTCTCCTCGACTCACCACACGTAGCACAGGACTTCGCCGCCCACTTTGCGCTTGCGCGCTTCGCGATCGGTCATGAGTCCCTGACTGGTGGACAGGACGGCGACTCCGAGGCCACCGAGCACGCGCGGCACGGTGTCGGACTTGCGGTACACGCGAAGTCCGGGAGTCGAGATGCGCTTGATACCGGCGATGGTGCGACGGCGCTCAGCGGAGTACTTCATGGAGATGGTGAGCACCTCGCCGGGACCCTTGGTGTTGGGGGCCACCGCGAAACCCGCGATGTAACCCTCCTGCTCCAGGATCTTGGCCAGGGCGACCTTCTGCTTGGATGATGGCATCTTCACCTCATCGTGCATCGCCGTGTTGGCGTTGCGGATGCGGGTGAGCATGTCGGCAATGGGATCAGTCAGCATTGGTACCTCACCAGCTCGACTTCGTCAGACCGGGGATTTCACCGGCGTGGGCCATATCACGAAGGCACACGCGGCACAGTCCGAACTTGCGGTATACGGAACGGGCGCGACCGCACTTGCGGCAGCGCGTGTAGCCACGCACCTTGAACTTGGGCTTGGCTGCAGCCTTGTTGATCAGAGATTTCTTCGCCATGAGTCAGTACCTCTCGCTCACTTCTTCTTCTTGGCTGCGAACTGCGGGCCGCGACGGGTGGACTTCTTCTTCGGAGCGGCGGCGGCATCGGCGCCCCGCTTGAACGGGAAACCGAACGCGTCGAGCAGAGCCCGACCCGCTTCATCGGTGGTCGCGGTGGTGACGATGGTGATGTCCATGCCACGAGGCGCGTCGATCTTGTCGTAATCGATCTCCGGGAACACGGTCTGGTCGGCGAGACCGAACGTGTAGTTGCCGCGACCGTCCCACGAGTGGACCGGCAGACCGCGGAAGTCACGGATACGCGGGATCGCCACGGCGATCAGGCGGTCGAGGAACTCCCACATGCGATCGCCACGCAAGGTGACCTTGCATCCGATGGCCTGGTTCTCGCGCAACTTGAAGTTGGCGATGGAGTCACGCGACTTGGTGACCTTGGGCTTCTGGCCGGCGATACGGGTCATGTCGGCAACGGCACCCTCGAGCAGCGACGGCTGCTGAGTGGCACGACCGACACCCATGTTGATGACGATCTTCTCGATGCGCGGCACCTGCATGGCGTTGGAAACGCCGAGCGTGGCCTTGAGCGCATCGCGAATCTCGGCCTGATACTTGGCCTTCAGACGCGGTGATGTTGCGGTGGTCATCAGACTTCCTCACCCGTGGTCCGGGCGATGCGCACCTTGGTGCCATCGCTGTTCGTCTTGAACCCGACGCGCGTGGGCTTGCCCTTGTGGACGAGCATCACGTTCGAGGCGTCGAGCGGCATGTCGCGGTCGATGATGCCGCCCTGCTGGTTCGCGCCCTTGGGCTTCTGGTGCTTCTTCGCGACGTTGATTCCGTCCACGATGACCTGGTTGGTGCGGGGCATCACACGCGAGACGGTGCCTTCCTTGCCCTTGTCCTTACCCGAGATCACCACGACGGTGTCACCCTTCTTGATTTTCATCTCAGAGCACCTCCGGGGCCAGCGAGACGATTCGCATGAACTTCTTGTCGCGCAGTTCGCGACCGACCGGTCCGAAGATGCGCGTTCCACGAGGAGTGAGGTCGTCCTTGATGATGACGGCGGCGTTCTCGTCGAAGCGGATGTAGCTGCCATCGGGACGGCGCTTCTCCTTCTTCACGCGAACGACGACGCACTTCACGACGTCACCCTTCTTGACTCCGGCGCCGGGGATGGCGTCCTTCACGGTGGCCACGAAGATGTCCCCGATCGAGGCGTAACGGCGACGGGTGCCACCGAGAACCTTGATGCAGAGCACTTCCTTGGCGCCGCTGTTGTCCGCCACGCGAAGGCGGCTTTCCTGCTGGATCATTGTGATTCCTCCGTCGTTCCCTGGCCGCTCACTTGGCCCGCTCGAGGATCTCGACGACGCGCCAACGCTTGGTCTTGGACAACGGGCGGGTCTCCATGACGCGCACCTTGTCGCCGACGTTGGCGTCGTTGGCCTCGTCATGGGCGTACAGCTTCTTGGTGCGCATGACGAACTTGTTGTACTTGGGGTGGCGAACGCGCTCGACGACCTCGACGACGATCGTGCGGTCCATCTTGTTGGACGACACGATGCCCTCGCGGACCTTACGGTTCGGGCGCTCGGTTGTTTCGGTGTTCTCGGACATCTGGTTCACTCTCCGGCCTCGGCCGCCGCGATCTCGCGCTGACGGATGAGGGTGTTGATGCGGGCGATACGGCGACGCACGCGACGCAGTTCGCTGTGGTTATCGAGCTGACCGGTCGCGCTGCGGAAGCGGAGGTTCAGCGCCTCCTGCTTGGCGGCACGCAAACGGTCGACCAACGACGCGAGGTCGAGTTCGCTCAGTTCGGTGCGGTCCTTGCTGGCCTTGGTTGCCATGATCAGATCGCCTCCTCGCGGGTGATGATGCGCGCCTTGATCGGAAGCTTCTGGATGGCCTTGTTCAAGGCCTCCAGCGCCTGATCGCGGGCGGGGAAGGACAGTTCGAACAGAACGCGACCCGGCTTGACGACGGCCACCCAGAACTCGGGGTTGCCCTTGCCCGAACCCATGCGGGTTTCGGCCGGCTTCTTCGTGACCGGCTTGTCGGGGAACACGTTGATCCAGACCTTGCCACCACGCTTGATGTGACGGGTCATGGCGATACGGGCCGCTTCGATCTGACGTGCGGTCAACCAGCACGGCTCGAGGGCCTGGATTCCGTACTGACCGAAGGCCAGTTCGCTTCCACCCTTGGCCATACCGCCGGTGCGGCCACGGTGGTGCTTACGGTGTGCGACTTTGCGAGGCATCAACATGGTGATCAGTCCTGTCCGCGGAAGTGCGGGGTCTCGTGGCCCTCGTGGGTACGACGGGCAATCTCTTCTTCCTCATCGAGCAACTTCTCGAGTTCGGGATCGGCTTCCTTCACCAGCGGGCTGGCAGCGGCCTCGGCGGCCTCCTCGGCCTTGCGACGACCGCTCGACGACACGACCTTGCGCGCGCCGGGGGCACCCGAGGTCTCGCCGACGGCCATGGCCGCCTCGCGAACGATCTTGTCCTCGGTCTGGGGCTTGTACGGCAGGATGTCGCCGCGGTAGATCCAGACCTTCACACCGACGCGACCGCTGGAGGTGCGGGCCTCGCGGAAGCCGTAGTCGATGTCGGCGCGCAACGTGTGCAACGGCACGCGACCTTCGCGGTACCACTCGGTGCGGCTCATTTCGGCACCGCCGAGACGACCCGAACACTGAACGCGGATACCGAGGGCGCCGGCCTTCTGGGCGTTCTGCACGGCGCGCTTCATGGCGCGACGGAAGGCGATACGACCGACGAGCTGATCGGCCACGCCCTGGGCGATGAGGGCCGCGTCGAGTTCGGGAGACTTGATCTCGACGATGTTCAACTGAACCTTCAGGTTGCCGGTGAGCTTGGTGAGACCGGCGCGCAGTTCGTCGGCCTTGGCTCCCTTGCGACCGATGACGATGCCGGGACGAGCGGTGTGGATGTCGACCTTCAGGGTCTCGCCACGCTTGCGCTCGACTTCGACGCGCGAGATGGCGGCGTCGGGCAACGAATCATTGATGAACGCGCGGATCTTCCAGTCCTCGGTGAGGTATTCCTTGTACTGGCGCTCGCTGAACCAACGGCTCTTCCATTCGGTGGTCACACCGAGACGGAAGCCGTAGGGATTGATCTTCTGGCCCATCAGTTGGTCTCCTCGGCATCGGGCGTGGCGGTGGTTTCGTTCTCGGCGACCGCGTTCTCGACGGACGTGGTCTCGACCGCGGTGTCGTTCTCGGTCGACTCGATCTCGGTGTTCTCGGTGCTCTCGTCACCCTTGGTGGCGCGAGCCTCGCGGCTCTTGGTCACGCGGGCGCGACGATCGGCCACGCCGCCGACGCGACCGGCGCGACGACCCGTGAGGGCGCGCTCGCGACGAGCCTGGACAACGGCGAGAAGATCGGGTTCGATCACGCCGAGCACGATGGTGATGTGGCACGTGCGCTTGTTGATGCGCGTGGCACGACCGCGGGCGCGGGGCTTGAAGCGACGCAGGGTCGGGCCCTCGTCGGCGTAGCAGGCCTTCACGTAGAGGGTCTCGGCCTCGAGCGAATCGTTGTTCACGGCGTTGGCGACGGCCGACGCGAGAACCTTGCGCACCACGCGAGCGGCCTCGCGCTCGGTGAACTGCAGAACCTGATCGGCCGACACGACGTCACGACCACGGATGAGGTCGAGGACGACGCGGGCCTTGGAGGCCGACATGCGCGAACCACGAAGGCTGGCGCGGATGCCGGTGCGCTCGCCGGCGACGAACGAGCGCTCGTTCAACTTGGGACCGGTCATTACTTCTTACCCTTCGTGTTCTTCTCCATACCGGCGTGGTACTTGAAGGTGCGAGTCGGTGAGAACTCGCCCAACTTGTGGCCGACCATGGCTTCGGTGACGTACACCGGGACGTGCTTGCGACCGTCGTGCACCGCGATGGTGTGACCGACCATGTCGGGGATGATGGTGGAACGGCGGCTCCAGGTCTTGATGACCTTGCGCTCGTTGGCGGCGTTCAGAGCGTCGACCTTCTTCACCAAGTGGTCATCGACGAACGGGCCCTTCTTCAGGCTGCGAGACATGTGTTACCCCAATCCTTTAGCGACGGCCCTTGGCCGAACGACGACGGCGGATGATCAACTTCTGCGACGCCTTGTTGGTGTCGCGGGTACGGCTCTCGGGCTTACCCCACGGCGACACCGGCGGACGTCCACCGGAGGTCTTACCTTCACCACCACCGAGCGGGTGGTCGACGGGGTTCATGGCCACACCACGGGTCTGGGGGCGAACACCCTTCCAGCGGTTACGGCCGGCCTTACCGATCTTGATGAGCTCGTGCTCGGCGTTGCCCACTTCGCCGACGGTCGCGCGGCAATCGATGAGAACGCGACGCATTTCCGAGCTGGGCAGACGCAAGGTGGCGTGATCGCCGTCCTTGGCCACCAGCTGCACGCCGACGCCGGCCGAGCGGGCCATCTTGCCACCCTGTCCCGGGCGCAGTTCGACGTTGTGCACGACGGTACCGACGGGCATGTAGCGCAACGGCAACGCGTTGCCGGGCTTGATGTCGGCCTTGGGGCCGCTCGAGATGTGATCGCCCACGTTCATGCCCTTGGGCGCGAGGATGTAGGCCTTCTCGCCGTCGGCGTAATGCAGAAGAGCGATGCGGCAGGTGCGGTTGGGGTCGTACTCGATGGTGGCGACCTTGGCGTCCACGCCGTCCTTGTTCCGCTTGAAGTCGATCATGCGGTACTGCTGCTTGTGTCCGCCACCGCGGTGACGGGCGGTCTTGCGACCGTACGCGTTGCGACCACCGGACTTCGGCTTGCTCGTGAGCAAGGACTTCTCGGGGGTCGTCGACGTGATCTCGGAGAAATCCGACGACGTCTGGAACCGGCGACCGGCTGATGTTGGCTTGCGCTTACGAATTGCCATGACGTGATGCCTCAGTTGTTCTCGAACAGCGGGATCTCGCTGCCGGGGGCCAGGGTGACGATGGCGCGCTTGAAACCAGCGCGACGACCGGGGCGGTTGGTGCCTCGGGTGCGCTGGACCTTGCCCGCACGGTTGAGCGTGTTCACCTTCAGAACCTTCACGCCCCAGATGGCTTCCACGGCGTCGTGGATCTCGGGCTTGGAGGCGTCGGGGTGAACCTGGAATGTGTAGACACCGGTCTCGATGAGCGCGTAGCTCTTCTCGGACACGACCGGGGCGAGGATGATGTCGCGGGGATCCTTCATCACTGACCGTCCTTGCTTGCTCCGGGCAACGAGGCCTTGGAGAACACGATGTAGTCGTTGCACAACACGTCGTACGCGTTGAGTTCGCCGATCTCGATGAGCTGCACCTCGGGGAGGTTGCGGAACGAGCGGATGGCGTTGATCTCGTCGCGACGAACCACGACCAGAATGCGACCCTCGAGGTTCAACGCGGCGAGCGCGGCCTGTGCGGCCGAGGTCTTGGGCGTCTCGAAGTTCCACGCGTCCACGACGACGACCTTGCCCTCGTTCGTGCGATCCGACAGCGCGGACTGCAGCGCGATCTTGATCATCTTCTTGGGGGTCTTCTGCGAGTACTTGCGCGGCTTGGGTCCGTGAGCGACGCCACCACCGGAGAACTGCGGCGAACGGGTGGAACCCTGACGGGCGTTACCGGTGCCCTTCTGGTTGTAGGGCTTCTTGCCACCACCGGACACCTCGGCGCGGGTCTTGGTGCTCTGGGTACCGGCGCGACGGTGCGCGAGCTGGGCGGTGACGACCTGGTGCATCACCGGCACGTTGGGCTGACGACCGAAATCGTCGTCGCTCAGATCGAGCGAGCCGACGTCCTTGCCAGTCTGATTCTTGAGCTTCACGGAGGGCATGTGGTCACTTCCCCTTCACCGCGTTGCGAACGATCACAACGCCACCGTTCGGGCCCGGAACCGAGCCACGCACCAACAACAGGCCACGCTCGGCGTCGGCCTCGACAACTTCGAGATTGAGAGTGGTCACTTGCTCGTGACCCATGTGGCCCGCCATGCGCAGACCCTTGAACACGCGACCGGGGAACGAGCACGAACCGATCGAGCCCGGCGCACGGTGGTGCTTGTGGTTACCGTGGCTGGCGCCCTGGCCGTTGAAGTTGTGACGCTTCATGCCACCGGCGAAACCCTTACCGCGGCTGATCGCGGTGACGTCGACCTTCTGGCCCTTGGCGAGAACATCGACGGCGATCTCCTGGCCCACCTCGAACCCGTCGACACTGTCGAGACGCAACTCGACGAGACGACGACCGGCATCGACACCGGCCTTGGCGAAGTGTCCGGCTTCGGGCTTGGACAACTTCTTGGCGTCCTTCGAGCCGTAGGTGACCTGAACAGCGGCGTAGCCGTCGCGCTCGGAGGTCTTGATTTGAACGATGCGAGCGGGCTCGACACGAAGCACGGTGACGGGGACGACGCGATTGTCATCCGCCCACACCTGTGTCATGCCGACCTTTTCGCCGACGATCGCTTGCTTTGCCATGAGGCAGCCTCTTCATCCATCCGCATCGCTGCGGTCCTTGCGACTTGACTGATTCGCGTGTCGGGCGGAGAACCGCCGTTCACGCAAATGCTCCACAGGTCGCTGACCGGTGGAGCATTGGTTTCGGTTGTTGCCATGTGGTCCCCGGCGAACCGGGCTCACATAGACATCGATTGCTGTGATCCGGGCGAACCCGTTTCACACGAGGGGCGAACGCTACCTGCGAGAACGGCCCTCCCCAACCCGCCGGGGCCGGGGATTCTGCGAGGGGGATGTCTCACCGGGTCGGTGATCCGCCGTCCCGTGACGGGTCATCGGTTGAACGTACTTATCCACAGGCTGTGGATAATGTCCTCAGGGGTAGCGGGCGGCGAGCCACTGTGCCGCGTGCGCCAGGGCTTCGCGCCGGTGACCCTCGAGATAATGGGGTGCCCCGGCCATCTCGATGTAAGTGCGGTCGGCCGCCCCACTGGCATCCACGATCTCTTTGGCCTGCCAGATGCGTATTTCCGTGTCGGCCGTGGGGTGGATGAGCAGGGTCGGGACCGTGACCCGGGGCATGGTGTCGGCCAACTTGGCATGGCTCGACAGGCCACTCCAGGTACTGAGCCACCCCCGAGCCGTCATGGTGCGGGCCAGTCCCCCACGTCCGTAATTGGCGTCGAAGGGGTCGGGGAAGGCGAACAGGGACCCCATCGGCCGCTGGTCGGGGTCGATGGAGAGATCCAGATAGGCCGGATCGGCCAGGGTCCGGTAGATGGTGAGGTACTTGGTGAACACGCCTCGTCGGCGCCATTCCCGCCACGCGTGGGGGTCCACCCGGGAGTCCACCCCCCGTGACCGGCCCAGCGCCACCGTCGACTCCTCGATGCTGGCGTTGGCGATGGCGTCGATGCGGGCCACCCGAGCCACCTGGGCCGCGCGATAACGCGCCAACCACGCCGGGTCGTACGAGCACGGCTGGGGCCACGGACGCCACCCGTTGTCGGGGTTGTACATGTCGAGTTCGGGATCGGTGGAGAAGGGGTCGTCCTCGTCGATGACGCTGGGGTCGATCACCTGCAACATGAACACACCTTCTCCGGGGTGTGCCGCCATTCCGATCCACCCGTCGCCGATGCCGCGCTCGGCGTGCGCCATCGCCATGAGCGATCCCCCACCGGAGTTGCCGAGTAACACCACGGCCTCGGCACCACGTCGCTTCATCTCGGCGTGCGCCGTCTCCACGTCGACGATGCACGACTCGTGCAAGCAGTCCGTGTCGTTGTTGATGAATCGCGTGCTGAAACCGAGCACCGCGTAGCCGGCCGCGGCGAGCAACGGAGCCGCGTAGTGAACGCTGAAGTCGCCGCGCGGATGCGACAGGATCACCGCGGTCTTCCACGTGCGACCATGAGGTGGGGTCCACAACAGACCGCGCACCAACGCGCCGTCGGGGCTGACCAATCGAATCGACTCACGGGGAATGTCGACACCCGGGTCGTCCTCGGGCAACGGCCAGTAGTTCAAACCGAACGGACGGGATCCCCCCAGATGCGCATCCAACATGAGCGCACCGTAACACCCGCCCCACGCGGTGGCCGGTGGTTGATCAGACACTGATCAGACACTGATCAGCCGATGTTCATTGGGGGATCATTCGGTGGGACGTTCGATGAGCGTCGCGCTGAGCGTCAGACGATCACCGTCGCGCAAGACCTCGATCTCGATGGTGTCACCCGGCGACTGATCACGAATGGCCGCCACCAACGCACCCTGCCCGTCCACCGGTGTTCCACCGGCCGACACCACGATGTCTCCGGCGCGCACTCCGGCGATGGACGCCGGCGAGTCCGGAGCGACCTCGGTGATCAGCGCACCGCGACCACCGTCGTCACGACTCTGCAGGCCCACGCCGAGATATCCCTCCACGCGGCTGGCACCGTTCGAGATGGCGCGCAGTTCATCGATGACCGGGAGCGCTTCACCCACCGAAATGGAGAAGCCCACGTTGTTCGCCGCGGTGCCCGCCGTGCTGGTGAACACCGCCGTGTTGATTCCGACCACTTGTCCGCGCGCGTTCACGAGTGGACCACCCGAGTTGCCCGACGAGATCGCCGCATCGGTCTGGATGAGGCCGTCGAGCGCCCCGTCTCCGTTCTCGATGGTTCGGTTCAGCGCCGAGATGATCCCCCGCGTGACGGTGGGGCCGCCATCGAGGTCGAGCGCGAATCCCACGGCCACCACCTCGTCGCCCACGCCGATGGAGTCGGGATCGGCGAACACCGCCGGCGTGAGATCGGTGGCGTCGATCTTGAGCAACGCCAGATCGTTGCCCACGTCCATCGCCAGCACGGTGGCCGGGATCGGGTCGATGCTGTCGCCGAACAACACGCTCACATCGGTCGCCCCGTCCACCACGTGGGCGTTGGTGAGAATCTCACCGTCGGCGGAGATGACCACGCCGGTTCCGGTGCCCTGACCGGCACCGAGACCCTCGTCGATCTCCGACACCACGGTCACCACGCTCGGTTCGATGATGCCCACCACGGCCGCCACGTCGAGAGCGGGCAGATCGCCGTCCGAGGGAGGCGCGGTGATCACCGGGTTTTCGTTCGATCCGGTCTCGGTGGGCGCCAGCGTGTCGTCCGATGCGACCACCGTGGACGGCGTGGAGCTCTCGTTCGACGACTCGCGACCGGACTGCGCGATCTGGGCGCCCATGAAGCCACCGAAGACCGCGGCCACCACCACCAACGACAACACCACCCAACGGCGCCGCGACGTGTTGGTCGCCGGGGCCGATCGATCTTCCAGGGACGGGGGCGGGAACATGTCGGTCACGAGGAGATTGTGCCTCGGCGACGCGGCGAATGTCTCGTCGTCTCGGGTGTGAAATCGGTAAGAACGGGAAAACGAAAAAGCCCGGGGGTTCCCGCGCGAATCGCGTCGGTCACCACCCGGGCCAGTCTCGTCGGATCAGGCGTTCTGAACCTTGATCTCCACTTCGACGCCGGCGGGCAGATCGATGCGCTGAAGGCTGTCGATGGTCTGCTGCTTGGGGTCGACGATGTCGATGAGCCGCTTGTGGATGCGCATCTCGAAGTGCTCGCGGGAGTCCTTGTCGATGTGCGGTCCGCGGATGACCGTGTAGCGATGCTTGTCGGTCGGCAACGGAATGGGTCCACGCACGGTGGCGTTGGTACGAGCGACGGTCTCGACGATCTTGCGCGTCGACTGGTCGATGATCTCGTGATCGAACGCCTTGAGGCGGATGCGGATGATTTGAGCCATGATGTGTCAGCCGATCACTTGATGATCTTGGTGACGCGGCCGGCGCCCACGGTACGGCCACCCTCACGGATGGCGAAACGCAGACCCTCGTCCATGGCGATCGGCTTACCGAGCTCCACGGTCATGGTCACGTTGTCTCCGGGCATCACCATCTCGGTCCCGG
>CAEZTS010000010.1_pt1 | contig 18739 bp, 18 predicted proteins | sample 7264281 | NCBI WGS metagenome assembly CAEZTS01 (sample SAMEA6813810, study PRJEB35770) | freshwater metagenome | biome: Freshwater; feature: Freshwater reservoir; material: water | place: Czech Republic | collected 2017-08-18 | depth 0.5m m
GACTGTTCATCATCCGTCGACCGATGACGATGAGCGCGAACATCAACGCCAGGTTCCACAACGACTCGTAGAGGAACGTGGGATGAAAGAGGGTTCCCGCGGGATAGCCGGCGGCGTCCACCTTCTCGGCGTCCACCTCGAGTCCCCAGGGCAGGGTGGTCGGACGTCCGAAGAGTTCCTGGTTCCACCAGTTGCCCCAACGACCCACGGCTTGGGCCAACGGAAGCGCCGGAGCCACCGCCCACAGCGCGGATCCCACCGGCATCCCTTGCCGCTTGATCACCCACGCTCCCACGACGATTCCCAACAACATCCCGCCCGGGATGCCGAGGCCGCCTTTCCAGATCTGCACGATCGCGACCGGGTCGTCGGAGAACCGATCCCACTCGGTGGCCACGTGATACAGCCGTGCTCCGATCACCCCCGCCGGCACCGCCCAGACGGCCACGGCGTTGGCCTCCTCGGACCCACCCACTCCGATGACGGCCAGGCGTTTGCCCCACAGACGCACGGCCAGGATGACGCCCAAGGCGATCATCAAGCCGTAGGCCCGCAACTGCAGGGGTCCGATCTGCAACGACCCCGACCCCGGACTGGGGATCGACGCGACGATCGAATCCCACACGGTGTCGATCCGCGACATCGCGACGCTCACGCGGTGACTTTGTCGGCGAACGCCACCGCCGCTTCGAAGATGAGTTCCTTGTCGAAGTCCTGTGTCGCCACGTGATAACTGCGATCGAGGAGGATGCGCTCGACGGGTCCGCCCCACTGGGACGCCAACTGATCGTTGGTGGCGGGATCGACCACGTGGTCGTTCCTCGACGTGATCAACAACATGGGCACCCGACTGGTGGGATACCGCTCCACCATGGGTGTGATGCCGTCCTCCACCATCGACACCAGCGGCGCCAGCGGAGTCTCGGAGTACGAACTCTCCTTCACGTCGGGATCGGCGATGTCCGAACCGATGCCGGGGAACGTCTCCGTTCCTTCGGCCAACATGCCCTTCACCATCTCGATCATCTCGGCCGCTTGCGGCTGACACGCCGGGTTGATGCACACGATGCCCGACACCTCGGGGTGCTCGAGGGCGGTCGACAACGTCAACGAACCGCCCATCGACAGCCCGGCCACCACCACCTTGTCGACCCGCGCCGACAACGCGGCGTAGGCCTCGGCGACCGCGGACGACCAATCGCTCCAACGCGTCGGGATCATGTCGCTCACCGCGGTGCCGTGACCGGGGAGCCGGGGCAACTCCACGTGATAACCGGCGGCGGCGAAGGCCTCGGCCACACCACGCATGGACGAGGGGTTACCGGTGAAGCCGTGGACGCACAGTGCGCCCACCGTTCGAGTTCCGTGGTGACTCCAGGCTTCGGCGCCGGCCAGAACCGGTGCCCGATCGATGTGAGCGCTCATCCCTCTTTTCTAGCGGATGGGACGGCTCCGTCAGGCTCGGACCTCGAACCGTTCCTCGGCGATGCGCACGAAGGCCGCCACGACCTGCGGATCGAACTGGGTGCCCGCGGCGCGCGCGATGTAGCGCACGGCGTCGGGGACCGTCCACGCCTTCTTGTACACCCGCTCGCTCGTCAACGCATCGAACACGTCGGCCACGGCGCAGATGCGGCCCGACAACGGGACGTCGGTGCCTCCGATGGCGTTCGGGTATCCGGTGCCGTCCCAGCGTTCGTGATGATTCAGCGCCACCTCCTCGGCGAGGCGGACGAGAGGGCTGTTGCTTCCCGACAGGATCCGCGCGCCGACGGTGGTGTGGGTCTTCATGACCTCGAACTCGGCCGGGGTCAGGGGACCGGGCTTGAGCAGGATCGAGTCCGGGATGGCCACCTTCCCGATGTCGTGCAGCCGGGCCGCCAAGCGCAGTCGCTCCGTCCACTCGGGGTCCTGTCCGAGAAGGTGCGCGATCTCGGCGCACATGTCGCCCACGCGCGCCGTGTGTTCGCCGGTGTCCGTGTCGCGGAACTCGCCGAGGATGGCCAGCCGCTCGAGCGCCTCCAACTGGAACTGCTCCAGCTCGGTGGTGCGACCCTCGACCAAACCTTCCAACTCGGACGTGCGCAGCCGCAGGATCTCGGCCTGCTGACGGGACTCCTCGGCCTCGTGGGCGATCTGCAGCGTCTTGATGCGAATGTCGGTGCCCTCGTTGAACATCTGCTGGTTCACCTCGAACTTGCGCTCGAGATGGACCACCGCGCGTTCGAAATCTCCGATCGCCTTGTGGCATTCGGCGAGCACACCGTGCGCCGCCAACGCCACGGGCTTGGCCCCGATCACCTCGGCCAGGCCCAGGGCGCGATCCACGTGAACGATGGCGTTGGCGTGATCGCCGGCCGCCAGATCCACCCGGCCGTACGCCAACTCGACTCCCGCGCGAACCGCGTCGTCGAAACTGACACTGGACGCGTCGAGCATCGCCAACGCGGCGTCCAACAACACGTGCGCGTTGGTCACGTCCCCACGGCCGCTGTACGAACCGGCGAGCGACGCCAACACCTCGGGCAGGAAGCCCGGTGCGTGCAGTCGACACAGCTCCAACGCGCGCTCACCGATCTCGATGGCCACGTCGTACTCACCGCGTTCCGCTCGCAGAGACGCCACGTTGGCCAGGGTGATGGCGTCGAAGTCGGGTCGATTCAACTGGGCGTTGGCCGTCATGGCGGCCTCGTAGTTCATGATGGCCCGATCGGTGTCGCCCAACTCGTGATGAATGGTGGCGATGGTGTTGAGGATGTTCCCCTCGTCCACCCGATGATCGGTGCCCCGATAGCAGTCGAGTGCCTGCAGGCAGCACGCCAGCGCCTCGGAATGATTGCCGGAGTTGGTGTGCACGAGACCGATGAGATTCAGGGACCACGCCATCACCACCGGCGCGTCGTGGGCCATCGCGAAGTCGCGGGCCTCGACGGCCAGAGCGAAAGCGTCACCCGGCTGCCCGTCGTAGTGGGCCAACGACGCCAGGCGATACAGCGCCTCGGCCTCGCACCGGTGATCACCGTCGACACGAGCCAACGCCCGCGCCTGCTGCACGAGGGTCCGCGCCCGATCGGGTTCGGTGGCCTCGTGGGTGCGCGCGAGGTCCAACAGCAAGCGGGCCGACGCGCGCGGCTGCGTCGGGGACGCGTCTCTTTGCTGTTGTTGCGCGATGTGCACCCGAACTCCTGACGGCCCGCCGATGGCGGAATGACGCCGATGTTTCGGCCCCTCACACCGGAATCTTGAACATGTCCGAAAAAACGCCCACCATCAGGCATGATTCACGAGGTGAGCGGGCGCACGAGCAGGGGCCGGGGACGGCGGGGCCAGCGACGGGACGTGGACGGGGCGGCCCTGATCGCGTTCGTCCCGGTGCTCGTGGTCGTACCGGTCTGGCTGTTGGCCATGGTGGTGCTGTGGTGGCCTCTCTCGCTCGTCGTCGACGTGTCCTACCTCCAGGTGGCGCTCGCCTACCTGTTGTTGGGGTTCGTCCTGTTCGTTCCGGTCCTGCAGCGCCGTCTGCTCACGAGGATGATCGGCGCTCGCAAGCCCACGGCCTCCGAGGCACCCCGTCTGCAGAAGGCGTTCAACGAGGTCACCCAGGCCTGGCATCTGCGACACCACAACTTCGCGGTCGGTGTCGTGGACGACGACGATCTCAACGCGTTCGCCTGCGGCGGTCACCTGGTGGTGGTCACGTCGTTCGCCGTGCGCACTCTCGACCACGACGAACTGTGCGGGGTGCTCGCCCACGAGATCTGTCATCACCTCGGCTCCCACACCGTCGCGCTCACCGTGAACCAGTGGTTGATCATGCCCGTGGTCCTGTTGGCCCGGGCCGGTTCGTACATGCGCAACGTCTCCATCGCGGCCACCGACAACTTCGCGCGCGGCAACGACTACGCCCGCGCCGCCGGTCGTGTCGTCTCCGCGTTCTTCTCCGTCATGGCGTGGGTCTTCGGATCGGGTTTCGCCACCGCGCGCTACCTCACCAACAGCATGGGACGATCGGCCGAGTTCAGCGCCGACCGTCGGGTGGTCGCCATGGGATACGGACGACAATTGGCCGCCGCTCTGCGCCGCACGTCCGGTGCCGGATCCTCGACGCATCCCCCGGCCCGCACGCGAATCGCGCGAATCGAGGCCGTTCTCCGTCCCCGTCGGGGACGGCATCCGTCGACCGGTCTCTGAACGCCTCAGCGCGCGTCGGTCACGGCCGCGCGCACGATGTCGGCGTCGACGGCACCGATGTGCTTCCAACGAACCTCTCCGTCGGAACCGAGAATGACGGTCACCGGAACGGTGGGTGCGCCCAGGGCCGACAGCACGTCCCCGTCGCGGTCGATCACGACCGTCGCCTTCACCGAGAATTCGTCGACGAAATCCCGAATGGCCGACTCCTCGTCGCCGATGTTCAATGCGATCACCGCGACGTCGGGATGTTCGACGGCGATCTCGTCGAGCACCGGGATCTCCTTCTTGCACGGCTGACACCAAACCGCCCACAACGACACCAGCGCCATTCGTCCATCGGCCTCCTCCGCGACGGTGGTTTCACGCCCGTCGAGATCGATGACGGGGATCGAGGCGACTCCCGCATCCTCGGCGCCACCGCACGCCACCGCCCCGACGACGCCGGACAACAGCAGCATCCCGAATCGCACTCGAATGCGAGGGACACGACTCATGCGACCGTGATCGTGATCGTCTCGTGGGGTCCCGCGGTGCAGACCCCGAAGTAGTAACCGGGCTCGGAGAACGTCATCTTCTGGCTCTCTCCCGGCCGAACGGTGAACGGCCCGAACGAATGGACCACGCTGTCCTCGTTCTCGATGAGGACGGTGTCACCCACCGAAACCGTGAGTTGCTCGGGAAGGACGTCCTCGGTGAGTAGTCCCTTGTCCATTCGATCCTTGGTTCCCGCCGGCACCACGAACGACCACAATCGCCCGTCGGTGGCGACCGACGACGAGGACGAGTGCCCGGCGACCGCCACCACCACGCCCACCGCGACTCCGATGGGGAGCAGGAAGGCCAGCGCGGCGAGAAAGGCCCGCCCGGATCCTCGGCGCGACGGTTCCGTCACGGGGCCTCGTCGGCGACCACCACGGTGACCGTCACGTCACCGGCGTTGGCGAAGGTGAGCACGATGTCGAACTCCTGACCGATCTCCAACGGTGCTGCCAGATCGATCAGCATGATGTGGTAGCCACCGGGCTTCAACTCCACGGTCTCGCCCGCCGGAATGGCGATCGAGTCGACCTCTTGCATCACCATCTCACCCGGGCCCGACATCTCCGTCGTGTCGGACGACATGGACACCGTCGTCTCGGACGACATGGACACCGTCGTCTCGGACGACATGGACACCGTCGTGTCGGACGACATCTCGGCCATGACCATCTCGTGGATTTCGGCCGTGGCCGCGATCGACGGATCGACGCTCACGTCCGTCAATTCATCGTCGACGGCCGAGGTGACGGTCATGTACGCCGCACCGAGGGTCACTTCCATCGGACTGGTGCGAGCCCACGCGCCGGCGATCTCCACACCGACCTCCGAGGACGCGGGCGGTACCGATTCGTTCGACGCGGAGTCGTCGCCACAGGCGACCAACCCGGCCGTCATCGCCGATGCGGCGATCATCGTCATGGCGGCGGACATCGTTCTCTTCTTCATCGTGTTCTTTCCCATCCGTTCTTTCATGATTGTTTGCTCGTGCGATCCAGGAGGATGCGCAGATCTTCGGCCATCAGGTCCTTGTCCACACCGAACGGCCACTCCACCAGAACTTCCCCCGAGGAGTCGACCACGTAGGCGGTGGCGCTGTGACCGACCTCGATCGCACCGTCGTCGCCGATGACGATCGACGAGCTGGCGAGAAACGCGTTCTCCGCGGACTCGAGTTCCTCGACGTCGGCCGGCTGCAGCGCGTGAAAACGATCGGTGAAACTCGACAGGTAGCCGTTCAGCACCTCGGGGGTGTCACGATCGGGGTCGACGGTCACCATGGCCAGATCGACCAGATCGCCGTCGTCACCCAGATCACGCTTGGCCGCCCTCACGTAGGCGAGCGTGGTCGGACACAGGTCCGGACAGTTGGTGTAACCGAAGTACACCACCAACAGTCGACCCGTGGATGCGACCATCTCGAAGACTCCGTCGTGCGTCGCGTACTCGCCGGTGTCGGTGACGTCGGTGACCGCCACCGATCCGACCGAAAGGGGTTCGTCACGGACGATCCCGCCGAGCGACCGCGGTTCGTCGCCACCGCATCCGGTCGTGAGCGAGGGCATCGACAACGTCGTCACCAACATCGAGGCGATCGTCAGCGCCTTGGTCGATCCCGCGGTCCGCGTCCCGTGTCGCACGGCTCCATGATGCGAGAGAGTTCGGACCCGCGAAACGGACCAAAGTCCCGAACGGACACGCCCGACCTTGTGACTGTTCGCACCCTCCATACAAACCATCGGTCGGCTGGGGAACCTCGTCGGTTCCCACGGGTAACGTCACCGGTGATGTCAGCCGTCACACCCTCCGCCTTCCTGGCCGCGGCCCGAGGGTCGACTCCCCACCACACGCCCGTGTGGTTCATGCGTCAGGCCGGTCGCAGCCTCCCCGAGTACAAGGCCATCCGGGGTGAGGGAAGCATCCTCGACGCCATCAAGCGACCCGACCTCGCCACCGAGATCACGCTGCAACCCGTGCGTCGCTACGGGGTGGACGCCGCGGTGTTGTACAGCGACATCGTCGTGCCCCCGCACGCCGTCGGTTACGGAATCGACGTGGCCCCGGGCACCGGACCCGTGGCCGAGCGTGCGTTCCGGTCGGCCGCCGACCTCGAACGCCTCCGACCCCTCGAACCCGAGACCGACGTCGCCTACGTCATCGAGACCGTTCGCAACCTCGTCCGCGAACTCCCCGCCTCGGTTCCATTGTTGGCGTTCGCCGGTGCACCGTTCACGGTGGCCAGCTATCTGGTGGAAGGTCGTCCGTCGCGCACGTATCAGAACACCAAGCGGCTCATCTCCTCCGAACCCACGCTCTGGCACGAACTGATGGAGCGACTCACCCAGCACGCCATCGCGTTCATCGACGCGCAGTTGACCGCCGGCGCCCGCGCCTTCCAACTGTTCGACTCGTGGGCCGGTTCCCTGTCGCGCCGCGATTACGACGCGTACGTTCTCCCCCACAGTCGACGGGTGTTCAGCGCGTTGGCCGAGAAGCACCCCGATGTTCCCGGAATCCACTTCGGTATCGGGTGCGATCATCTGCTGGAGTCGATGTTGTCCGCGGGTCCGCGAGTGCTCGGTCTGGATTGGCGCACGTCCATCTCCGACGCCCGAGCGCGCATGGGTTCCGATCTGATCGTTCAGGGCAACCTGGATCCGGCCCTCGTCCTGGCCGGTCGTGATCCCGCCCTCCGGGGTGCCGCCCGGGTGCTCGCCGACAACGACGGACACGACGGACACATCTTCAACCTCGGCCACGGCGTCGACCCCTCCACCGACCCGACGATCCTCGAAGAGGTCGTCGCCCACGTCCACGAAAGCACGAGGCGCTGACATGACAACGACGACGACGACCGCGGTGTTGCTGATGGCCTACGGCACGCCACGCACCCCCGCCGAGATCGAGCCGTACTACACCGACATCCGACGCGGACGCGCGCCCACCCCGGAGCTACTGGCCGAACTCACCGCCCGCTACGACGCCATCGGTGGCATCTCTCCACTGGCGGCGCGCACCGAGGCGCAGCGCGTCGCGCTTCAACGGGCTCTCGACGCCATCGCCCCGGAACGTTTCGAGGTGGTCCTCGGGCTCAAGCACGCCGAGCCCAAGATCGAGACCGCCGTCGACGAACTCGCCGCCCGCGGATTCCGAGCCATCGTCGGCCTCGTGCTGGCGCCCCACTTCTCGACGTACTCCATCGGTCAGTACATGGATCGTGCGCGCGCGGCCGCCGAGCCCCACGGCATCTCCGTGACCGGTGTCGAGAGTTGGGCCACCGATCCGGCGTTCGTCGACTTCCTCGCCACCGACATGCGCGCACGTTTGGCCGAGATGCCGGCCAACACCAAGGTGCTGTTCACCGCGCACTCGCTCCCCCAGCGCATCATCGATGCCGGCGATCCGTACCCGAACGAGTTGCGCGCCACCGCCGAGGCCGTGGCCTCCGCCGTCGGACTGTCGGACTGGTCCTCGTGGTCGATCGCCTGGCAGTCGGCCGGTCGCACTCCCGAACCCTGGATCGGTCCCGACATCCTGGCCGTCATCGACGATCTCGCCGCCAGCGAGAACTCGTCGGGGGTGTTGGTGTGCGCCTGCGGATTCGTGGCCGATCATCTCGAGGTGTTGTTCGACCTCGACATCGAGGCCCGTCGACACGCCGAGACCAAGGGACTGTCGTTCGACCGCACCGCGTGCGTCAACGACGACGCGACGGTGATCGCGTCGCTCGCTCGACGAGTCGCCGATCTCGCCTCCTGAGGACCGGCGCGACGTCATGACCGACCCTCGCGCGCACGTCGTCATCGTCGGGGCCGGCATCACCGGCCTCACAGCCGCGCATCGCCTGTTGAATCCGCTCGACGGCTCGTCCCCGTCGGTGCGGGTGACCGTGATCGAATCGACCTCCCGCGTCGGCGGCAAGATCCGGACGTCACCCTTCGCCGGGATCGACGGCGTGGACGAGGGCCCCGATTCGTATCTCGCACGTGTGCCCGCCGCCGGCCGACTCTCGCGCGAGGTGGGACTGACGGACGCGCTCACCAATCCCACCGATGCCCACGCGTCGATCGTGCACGGTGGCCTCCACCGGATCCCCGACGGCCTGATGATGGGCGTCCCCACCGGCGCTCTCTCACTGGCCCGAAGTGGTTTGCTGTCGTGGCGCGGAAAGGCGCGCGCCGCCCTCGAACCGATTCTTCCGTCGAGCGGTGACCACCGCGACTCGGTCGGCAACTTCATCCGCCAACGCTTCGGCCGAGAAGTTCACGAACTGCTCGTCGATCCGCTCGTGGGCGGCATCTACGCCGCCGACACCGCCGACTTCAGTCTGGCCACGGTGCCCCAACTCGCCGATCTCGCGCACGGGCGCAGCGTTCTGCTCACCGCGCGACGACGCCGAGCCGCGGCCGGCGCGGCCGGCCCCGTCTTCGAGACCCCGCGGGCGGGCCTCGGTGCGCTCACCGCCGCACTGTCGGGTTCCATCGAACGTCGCGGTGGAACCATCCTCACCGACGTGATGGTGACGGGGATTCGTCGCGCCGGCCGTTCGTACGCGATCGAGACGACCTCGACGAACCTCGACGCGGATTCCGTGATCGTCGCGTCACCGGCCGCGGCGTCGGCGTCCTTCCTGCGACCGTTGTCGACCGAACTCTCGGACCTGCTCGCCCCCACCGAACACGCGTCGGTGGTGATGGTGACCCTGCGCGCAACGGGGAGGGCCCTCGCGCGGTTCGAGGGCATGAGCGGATACCTCGTTCCCAAACCCGACCAGAAGCGCGTCACGGCAGCGTCGTTCGGTTCGAACAAGTGGTCGCATTGGAAGCCGGCCGACGACTCCATGATCATGCGGGTGTCGCTCGGTCGTGACGGGGCCCCCACGCACGACCTCGTGCACGAGTGGGACGACGAGCGCCTCGTGCGTCAGGTCGTGGACGAGATGCGCGAGCACACCGGGGTCGACGTCACCCCCACCGAACACCGCGTCACCCGCTGGGAGCACTCGTTCCCCCAGTACCGACCGGGCCATCTGGGCCGAGTCGACACGATGGAGGCCATCTTGAACGCCGAGGCCCCCGGCGTGCTCCTCTCCGGCGCCAGCATGCGCGGAATCGGCATCGCCTCGTGCATCACCCAGGCCGAATCCGCCGCGGCATCGGTGTTGGCGACCCTCGAAGCCTCCGGTCATCTGCGAGACTGACGCCGTGTTCCGAGCCGTCACCGTTTCCCTCGTCGTTCTGACTCCCGCGTTGTTCGCCGGTTGCGCGTCGAGCGAGGAGGTGCTGGTGTCCACCACCTCCGTCGCCACGGTCACCAGCACGACGGCGGCTCCCACGACCACCTCCACCTCGACCACCACGACGGTGTATTCGGGACCGCCCACGCTCGCACCGGGCCAGTCGTTGCCCCAGCCCGAGAACATTCCGCCCGAGGACACGATCGAGCCCGAGGTCGTCGTGGGCGGCATCGCGATTCCGCGCATCGACGTGATGCAGACCCTGTATCGCGGCGTGACATTGCCCACCCTCGACAAGGGAGTGGGTTGGTGGCCCGGAACCGCCATGCCCGGACAGGTGGGCAACGTCGTCCTCGGCGGGCACCGAGTGAGCAAAAAGAAGCCCTTCCGCAACATCGACCAGTTGCAGCCGGGTGACGAGATCTTCCTGACGACCGCCGACGGCGATTTCGTGTACGTCGTCGACCGAACCTTCATCGTGGAGCCCACCGACGTCTGGATCATCGACCAGACCGCGGACGCCACGCTGACCCTGTTCGCCTGCCATCCCCCCGGGTCCACGCGCGAACGCATCGTGGTGGTCGCCAACTACTCACGACAGGTCGTCGCCTGACCCCACGATGTCGGATATCTGAATGAACTTCGGCGGTCGACGCTCATGGCCCCGAGCACTCCTGGCCGGACTGCTCGTCGCCGCCTCCATGCCTCCCTGGGGCTGGTGGCCCCTGTCGTTCATCGGACTCGCGATGTATTGCAGTCTCGAGTACCGGGCCGACACTCCACGACGGCGCTTCGCCACCGGCTTCGTCTTCGCGACGGGTTGGTTCCTGCCGGCCATGTCGTGGATGTGGTTCCTCACCGCACCGGGTTACCCCATCGCGGTGACCCTCTTCGCGTCGCTGCACGGCCTGGCCGCCATGGCCACCAAGGGTCGCGCCGATCGGCACTCGGTGATCAGCGGACCCGCGTTGCACACGCTCATCGAGGTGTTGCGCATGGCGTTCCCCTTCGGCGGCGTGCCCCTGGCCACCTTGGGCATCGCCCAGGTCGCCGGACCGTTGCACCGCATCGCGTCGCTTGGCGGCGTCATCGCGCTCACGTGGGTGACATGGCAGATCGCGGCCCTGTTCGCCCGCGCACCGCGTGAACATCGCCGCGACAACCGCCACGTTCGTTCCACCCGACGCTGGGCCACCATGGCCTGCCTCGTCGCGTGGCTCGTGTCGTTCCCCGCGATGACCCGGACCGAGAACACCGGACGAACGCTGTCCATCGCCGCCGTCCAGGGTGGCGGACCGCAGGGAACCCGGGCCATCGACACGAACCCCCGCGACGTGGTGGACCGTCACCTCGCGGCGACCGCCACCATCGACACCGAAGATCTCGATCTGGTCGTGTGGCCCGAGAACGTCATCGACGTGTTCGACTTCGATCGCAGTGCCGAGATCTCCGAGATCGCCGCCGAGTCCGAACGCCTCGACGCCCCCTTCGCGGTGGGCATCACCGAGGACGTCGACGACGCGAGTTTCACCAACGCCCAGGTGATCGTGGACCGCTCCGCCACCGTGCTCGACCGCTACGACAAGGTGCGCCGGGTGCCGTTCGGTGAATACATGCCGATGCGGAGTCTGTTGCGGGCGCTCGGCGCTCCGGTGGATCAGGTGCCACGCGACGCGGTGGCGGGCACCACACCGGCGGTGCTCGATTTCGTCACCGACGGCGGAGAGGAACGCGCGGCGGTGGTGATCTCGTGGGAGGTCTTCTTCGGCGGACGCGCACGCGAGGGCGTCGCTCTCGGCGCCGGGTTCGTCATCAATCCGACGAACGGATCCAGTTACACCTGGACCGTGTTGCAATCGCAACAAGTCGCCTCGTCCCGATTGCGCGCGATCGAAACCGGACGCTGGGTGGTGCAGGTCGCGCCGACGGGATTCAGTGCGTTCGTCGGACCCGATGGAGAGGTTCATTCGCGCACGGCGGTGAGCGAACGCGCGGTGATCAGCCGAGAAATCCCGGTGCGCACGGGCGAAACGTTGTACGTGCGACTGGGCGACAAGCCGTGGATCGCGGCCCTCGCCGTGGTTTTGTTGTCGGTGCTGCGGTCCCGTCGACGTCCGTTGCGCCGAGCCTGACACCGTCCCGTCACAACTCGATCATCACCGTCGTCGGACCGTCGTTCACCAACTCCACGTTCATGTAGGTGCGAAATCGCCCCGTCTCCACGTGGGCCCCGAGACGACGCAGTTCTCCGACCACGTGATCGACCAGGGGCTCGGCGTGCTCGGGCCGGGCCGCGGCGATCCAACCCGGTCGGCGACCCGACGTGGTGTCGCCGTACAGCGTGAACTGACTCACGACGAGGATGGTTCTGGTCGTGTCGGCCAGCGAAAGGTTCATGACACCGTTCTCGTCGTCCATGATCCGCAGGTTCCAGATCTTGTCGGCCAACTTCGCCGCCACCTTCTCGTCGTCGGTGTGCGTCACGCCCACGAGAGCCATCAAGCCGGGACCGATCTCGCCCACCCTGGTCGCGGTCGAGTCCTCGACGACGTCCACCGAGGCCCGTTTGACCCGTTGCACCAGTGCTCGCACGAGCCGATCGTACGGGCAACAATGCTCGGGTGGGGAATCACGATCTCGTCGTCATCCGATCCGCGGACGGTCGGATCGTCGCCGACGTCGACCCCGCGCACGGGGGACGCGTCGCGCAACTGACCGTCGATGGATGTCCCTTGCTGATCGACTCATCCCATCCGGACGCGCACGAACCCCTGGGTTGGGGCTGCTATCCCATGGTCCCGTATTGCGGTCGGGTTCGTGACGCCAGCTTCTCCTTCGACGGCCGGGTGCACCGTCTGCCTGCGTCGGCGGAACCGCACGCCATCCACGGGACGACGTTCGACCGCGAGTGGCGCACGATCGAGTCCGACACGACGTCGGTGGAGATGCGCACGGATCTCGGTCGCCATTGGCCCTTCCGGGGTCGCTCGACGCATCGCGTGTCCGTCGAACACGGAGCATTGGTGATGGCGCTGACCGTGGAGGCCGACGAGACCATGCCCGCGATGGTCGGATGGCATCCGTGGTTCCGCAAACCCGAGCGGTCCCCCATCGGATTGGTGTCGATGTTGCGTCGCGACGACGTCGGCATCGCCACCACCGAGGTCGTCGATCGACCGTCCGGGCCCGTCGACGACTGCTTCGTCGGCCGATTCGGTGGCCGATCGAACGACACCGACGAATTCTTGACGATGCGTTTCGAGACGGTCTCCCTCCTTCTCGCTTCCGACTGTTCCCACTGGGTGCTCTACGACGAGCCGACGCATGCCACCTGCGTGGAGCCCCAATCCGGCCCGCCGAATCAGATCGCCGACGACCCGGTGATCCTCGGCGCCGGCGAATCCCTGAGCCGTTGGTTCCGCATCGGGGTGCTGCCGTCATGAACCACGTCGCCCGGATTTGGGGCAGACTTTGCGCGAGGTTCCTCGCGGTTCGATCTCCTGAACCCCGTGCGGCGACCGAACGAACATGACCACGACTCCTTCCGACGCCGCTCTCGTCGCCGCGCATCTGGCCGGCGATCGAACCGCCCTCGCCGCCATCTACGACCGCTATTCAGCCGGCCTGTACGACACCGCGGCGGCCATGCTCTCGGATCGTCACGACGCCGCCGACATGGTGCAGGACGTCTACTGCATCGCGGCCGAGCGATTGGGTCAGCTTCGCGATCCCGAACGCCTGAAGCCGTGGCTGTACGCGGTCCTGCGCAACGAGGTGTACCGACGCACCAAGAGGCGTCGTCGCGCCACTCCCACCGACTTCCAATCCGACACGGTTCCCGACGTGGTCGCGCCCGCTGATCCCGGCGCCGACGGCGCGGCGGTGGCCTTCGCCGAGTTGGCCTCGCTCGTGCGCTCCGCCGCGGCCGGTCTGGACGAACGCGACCAACTCATCCTCGAACTGTCCATCCGTCAGGGTCTCGAGGGTGCGGACCTCGCCGACGCTCTGGGCGTCACGCCCGAGCAGAGCTACTCGATGGTCCACCGAATGCGCGAGCGCGTGGACCGCAGCCTCGGTGCGTTCGTGGTCGCCAAGGCCGGACGTCGGGAATGCTCCACGCTCGACGAGATCCTGCGCGACTGGGACGGTGAGTTCAGCGTCCTCATCCGCAAGCGCGTGGCCCGTCACGTCGAGTCCTGCGAGACCTGTGAGAAGACCAAGGGAAAGGTCGCTCCGTTGGCCCTGTTCGGTGCCGCACCGGTGCTGGCCGCCCCGCTCGGGTTGCGCGATCGTGTGTTGGCCGCCACCTCCGGAATCTCCACTCCCGGCACGGGTGGTGGTTCCACCGGCGGAACCACGTCGCGCATTCGATGGCGCGCGAGCGACGGATTCCCTCGGGTGTCGCGATTCGTCGGACGGGGCCTGTGGTGGGCCACCGGTGCCGTGGTGTTGGTGGCCGCCGGTTCGGTGGTCGTTCTCTCGGCCGCGGAGTCGACGCCGTCGAGCGACGGTTCCTCGATCACCATCGTGGACGATTCACCCGAGCCGGCCTCGGACGATGCAGTCTCGGACTCGACACCCGCGACGACGACCATCGTGACGACGACCGTCGACACCACCGCGGTGGGCATCCTCCCGGTGCCCACCGTTGCGTCGACCACCGTCGCTCTCGCGACACCCACTTCGGTGACGCCCGCGGAAACGCCGTCCACGATCTCGGTGACGACGGCGCCCGTCACCACCACCACGAAGCCGACGTCGTTGGTGGCGCTCGGCGCGAGCGTGGCGGCCATCGACTTCTCCGCCACCGGCACCACGGCCACCTTCCGACTCACCAACCCCAACGCGTCGGCCGTGCCCTGGAAGATCGCTTCGACCCGACCGTCGTTCTTCACGTTCAGCCCCGCGGCGGGAACGCTCGCCAAGGGGGCCTCCGCCACGATCACGGTCACGTTCGCGCGTTCGACCGCCTCCTCGTACTCCAACGCCTCGTCGTTCCCCGAGGGACGTTTCGACGTGGCGGCGCGCGTCACCGCCACCGGGGCACCCACCACCGCGATGCAACTTCTCGGTGCGGTCGGACGGCCTCCACAGGTGGGAACCATCGCCGTGCGATTCAGCGCGGCCTCGTGCGCGAACGTCTCCATCCAGGTTCCGGTGACCGACGAATCACCCCTGAAGAGCGTGCTGGCCACGCTCACCCTCACCGGTGGCGTGGCCCCGTCCACCCGCACTCTCGCGTTGTCCGATTCGGGCAAGGGTTCATGGGTCGGCGCGAGTGCCGACCTGCCCGGCTCCACCACCGCGGTGTCGGTGAGCGTGACGGCCACCGATCGCAACGGCCTGGCCACCACCACGGGCACCAAAGTGACCCGGCCCACCTCCTGCTGAGCCCGTTCGGGCTGGTCCGACCACGCGCGGGGAGGCTCACGGGGCCCACCGATAGCATCGCAACCCATGTCACAACCGCGGGGGTCGGCGTCACCCCACAACCCCCTCGACCCCGATTCACCGTTGCGCATCGCCTATCTCACCTACCGGGGCAAGCCGCACGTGGGCGGGCAGGGCGTGTACACCCGCCACCTCACCAAGGCCCTCGCCGACCTCGGTCACTCCGTCGAGGTGTTCGGCGGTCAGCCGTATCCGGTGCTCGACGAGCGAGTGTCGCTCACCAAGCTCCCCAGCCTCGACCTCGTCAACGACCACTACCCCTTCCGCTTCCCCGCCATCTGGGAATTGAAGACGCGCGAGGATCTCTACGAGGTCGGACTCTTCCTCACCGGCACGTTCGGCGAACCGGCCGCGTTCAGCGCCCGCGTGAAGCGTCACCTCGCCACGCGTGTGGGCGAGTTCGACCTGGTCCACGACAATCAGTGCCTCGGATACGGAATCCTCGGACTCGAGAAGATGATCCCGACCATCGTCACGCTTCACCATCCCATCACGCGCGACCGCGCGCTCGAGATGGAACACGCTCCCAACTGGTGGAAGAAGCTCGGAGTGTCGCGCTTCTACTCGTTCGTGAAGATGCAGGGCCGCGTGGCCAGTCGCATGCCGCGCATCGTCGTGGTGAGCGAGAACAGCATCAAGGACATCCACGGCGACATGGGGGTTTCCTACGACCGCATGCGTCTGGTGCCCGTCGGCGTGGACCCCGATCTGTTCAAACCGTTGCCGAACGTGTCGCGCATTCCCGGTCGCCTCATCACCACCGCGTCGGCCGACGTGGCGTTGAAGGGGCTCTCCTATCTCCTCGAGGCGGTGGCCAAATTGCGCACCGAACGCGACGTCACCCTCACCATCATCGGCAAGCCCAAGCCCGGCAAGAGCATGGACCTCATCGACAAGCTGGGTCTGGCTCCGCACATCCAGTTCGTGTCCGGAGTCTCCGACGAGCGCATCGTCGAGCTCTACGCCGAGGCCGAGATGGCCGTGGTCCCCTCGCTGTACGAGGGATTCAGTCTCCCCGCCATCGAGGCGATGTGCACCGGCATCTGCCTGGTGGCCACCGATGGTGGTGCGCTACCCGAGGTGACCGGCACCGACGGCGACACCGTGCTGCAGTGCGTCGCCGGTGACGCCGAGGCTCTCGCCTCCACCATCCGTCGCGGGTTGGACGACCCCGAACTTCGTGCCCGCGTCGGTCTGAACGGACGCAACCGCGTCGTCGAACGGTGGACCTGGCGCAAGTGCGCCGAGATGACCGTCGAGCAGTACCGAGAGGTGCTGTCCATGCCCGCCAACCGCGAGAAGCTCCGACGCAACGGACGGATCGGCTGATGCTGACCGTTCGCTTCCCCCGTCTCGGTCTGACCCCGGGTGATCTGGTGCTCGACGCCGGAGCGGGCTTCGGGCGTCACGCGTACGAGGTGGCCCGTTTGGGCGGTCGCATCGTCGCCCTCGACTACGCCGACGACGAGGTGCGCGCGACGCGGGCCACGTTCGGTGCGATGATCGAGCAGGGCCAGATCGAATCGGACAACTACGTGGGCGCTCTGCGCGGCGACGCCACCCGCCTGCCCTTCGCCGACGGCACGTTCGACCGTGTCATCACGAGCGAGGTCCTCGAGCACATCCAGAACGACGTGGCCGCCATCTCCGAACTGGCCCGGGTGTTGCGTCCCGGCGGGACGCTCGCCTGCACGGTGCCGTCGTGGTGGCCCGAGAAGATCAACTGGAAGCTCAGCGACGAGTACCACGCACCCAAGTCGGTGGGTGGACACGTGCGCATCTACTCCCAGACCGAACTGGAAGCCAAGCTTCGCTCGGCGGGTTTGTCCGTCACCGGTTCCCATCACGCCCACGCGTTGCACTCGCCGTACTGGTGGCTGAAGTGCGCCGTGGGCCCGCGTCGCGAGGATCACGCTCTCGTCAACGGCTACAAGAAGTTCCTCGAATGGGACATCGTGAAGCAACCGAAGTCGGTCAAGTTGGCCGAGAAGGCGCTGTCCCCGCTGATGGGCAAGAGCCTCATCGTGTACGCGCGCAAGAACGCGCCGGCTCGGACGGTGGCCCCGTGACGCGCGTTCCCCACGTCGAAGGAGTGCTCAGCGCCGACGAGGTCGTGCGTACCGCCGAGTCCATCGCCGCGCTGCAGCTGGACAACGGGATGATCCCGTGGTTCGAGGGCGGTCATTGCGATCCGTGGAATCACGTCGAAACCGCCATCGCCCTCGACGTGGCCGGAATGCATCGCGAGGCCGAGCGCGCGTACCAATGGCTGATCGACACGCAGCACGCCGACGGCTGGTGGTTCAACTACTACCTACCCAGCGGAACCGTCGAGGAGCCGAAGCTCGACACCAACGTGTGCGCCTACATCGCCTCGGGTGTGTGGCACCACTGGCTCGCCACCTCCGATCGCGCGTTCATCGACCACGTGTTCCCCACCGTCGAGCGCGCCATCGACTGGGTGATGTCGATGCGTCGCCCCAACGGAACCATTCGCTGGGCACGCGAGGAGCACGCCTCGCCGTGGGACTACGCGTTGCTCACGGGTTCGAGCAGCATCTGGCACGCCCTCATGTGCGCGAGTCACCTGGCCGACCTCGTGGGTCGACCGCGACCCGAATGGCGCGAAGCCGCCGACGTGTTGCGCGTCGTGATCGCCACCCAACCCGACGCCTTCGAGCCCAAGGCGCGTTGGGCCATGGACTGGTACTACCCCGTCCTCACCAACGCCCTCGTCGGTGAGCAGGCCAAGGCCCGTCTGGCCGAGAGCTGGGGCACGTTCGCCATGGAGGGACGTGGCATCCGTTGCGTCAGTGACGAACCGTGGGTCACCGCCGCCGAAACGGCCGAGTGTTCGTTGGCCCACGTGTCCGTCGGCGACCTGAACACGGCCATGGAGCTTCTCTACTGCACCCGGGCCCACCGCAACGACGACGGCAGCTACTGGACCGGAATCGTCTACCCCACCATGGAACGCTTTCCGAACGGCGAACGCACGGCGTACACCGCGGCCGCGGTGATCATGGCCGCCGACGCCATCGACGGCGGTTCGGCCGCCTCGCGACTGTTCGTCCCCGGCGTCACCGTCGACTGAGGGTGCCCATCGGCAAGAATGGTCCGATGACCGCGAACAGCAACGCACACCTCGATTCGGGCCCGTTCGACTCCGAGTCCCTGCGCGCCGTGGCGCAACGAGCCCTCGACACGATGGGTGTGGCCGCGCGCGTCGGGGATGCGGCGGTCTCGGGTGCCGACACCGTCGCCGTTCGCTCCCCCGTCAACGGTCGCGGCCTCGGGGTGGTGCGCCTCGACGCCGAGTAC
>CAEZTS010000011.1_pt1 | contig 18650 bp, 14 predicted proteins | sample 7264281 | NCBI WGS metagenome assembly CAEZTS01 (sample SAMEA6813810, study PRJEB35770) | freshwater metagenome | biome: Freshwater; feature: Freshwater reservoir; material: water | place: Czech Republic | collected 2017-08-18 | depth 0.5m m
CCCGAGGCCGTTGTTGGTTTCGGCGGCGATGATTCCCGCCACGTGTGAACCGTGCCACGAGCTGGGGTACTCCGGCGATCCGCCCGCGCATTGCCCGGACGTTTCCCAGTCTCCCTCGTCGTTCTCGTTGGCGTCCCAGCCGTTGCCGTCGCGGGGCGTGCGTCCGTTCGCCGACGTCGACATGAGGTCGTAGCCGGGGACCAGGTTGCCGACCATGTCGGGGTGATCGGCCCCGGAGAATCGCGGTCGGCCGGTGTCGATGACGGCCACCACCACGTCGTGGGCACCCGGCGCCGCGTTCCATGCGGCCTCCATGCTGATGCCGGCATTGGTGGCTCCGTTGTACGACTGCAACGACCACTGACTGCCCCATTCCGGATCGTTCGGGGCGACGTCGGCGAAGCGCGGGTAGTCGGGCGAGGCGGAGACCACGAGATCGTCGTTCTCCAGCGAGCGGGCCAATTGCTCGGCCTCGAGAACGGTGATCGGTTCGTCGAGCAGAATGGTCTCGAAACGATCTCCGAGCTGTCGTCCACGTGTCGTGTCGAGCGTGGTGCGGTCTTCGACGGCCGCGCGCGCGGCCAGCGACGTGCGACCGGGCAGTCGTTCGACGATGAGCGAGGAGACCAGGGGTGCATCGTCGACGTTCGCAGCGGGGGCTCCGATGGCCATCGAAGCGGACCACGAGAGACCCGGCGCCATGATGAGCGCGACCACGAACGCACGGGGGAGTTTCATGACAAGGCTTCGGCGAGGACGCGGATGCTGCGCGAATCGATCGGGTCACTGACCAGGATCACTTCGTCGGCCCCGGCGTGGTGCATCTCCCGAACGCGGGCGCGCACGTCCGCGACGGTTGCCGCCGAGTAGTCGACGGGTCGCGGCCGTTCGCCGGCGGAGGGGTCAGTCACCACCAACAGGCACGCACTGCGCTTCAGCGTGGTTTGGTCGCGACCCACGTCGGCGCAGAGACGGGAGATCCGTCCGTTCAACGTGGCGAAGCCCTCGGCGGAATTGCCGAACCAGTCGAACCACGTGTTCCACCACGTGGCCGAGGGGAGGGCGGCGCGAAGCACCCGATCGCCGACGGAGCCGATCATGAGGGGCACGGGCCGTGACGGCGCGGGTGACAACACGGCGTCCTCGACGTGGTGGAACGTCCCGTGATGGGTGACCCGATCGCCCGCGATCAGCGGCCCGATGACGGCCAGCGCCTCCTCGAATCGTGCGGCACGTCGATCGAACGGAATGCCGAACGCATCGAACTCGGGTCGGTTCCAACCGGCTCCGAGACCGAGAACGAATCGACCACCGCTGATCTCGTCGACCGTGGCGGCCATCTTGGCCAACACCGCCGGCGGATGGAACCCGGCACAGGCCACGAGCGGGCCGAACTCGATGCGTTCCGTCTCGGCGGCCAGGGCCGCCAACATGGTCCAGGCTTCCCACGGGCCGCGTTCGGGGCGACCGTCGCCGCGGTACAGCAGGTGATCGCCCAGCCACATGCTGTCGAAACCGCATTCCTCGGTGACACGCACCATCTCGCGGTACTCGGGCCAGCGAACGACGCGCTCCACCTCGGGCAACTGGATACCGATGCGAATTCCGGACACGAGGCTCACGACTTCAGGCTACGGGCGTGCCCGACGGGGGTGTCCCGGTCTACGGTTGCCGGTAGGAATTCGGGGGGCGCCACATGGGGGAAGTTCAGGACATCCGTAGCGATCCGCGCACGATCGATACCGCGTGGATGGCCCGCGTGTTGGATGACGCGGGAGTGTCCGCGGGCGCCACGTTGTCGGACTGTCGATTCGAGGGCTTCGTGGGCACCGGCCAGACCGGCTGCAACGGTCGCTTCTCGTTGACATGGAGCGAAACATCGAACGAGTCCGCGGGGCGGCCCGCCACGGTGATGGGCAAGTTCCCGTCGCTGGACGAGACCGCGCGCGCCACGGGTTTCGGAGGCAGCGCGTACGTCACCGAGTACAACTTCTACAGCCGGGTCGCCCGAACGGTCGGTGTGCGCGCGCCGAAGTGCCATCACGCGGCCTTGAATCTGGAGGCCCAGCAGTTCTGTCTCATCATGGAGGACCTCAGCGGGTCCGAACAGGGCGACCAATTCGTGGGACTCACCCTCGACGAGGCCGAGCTGGCCATCGAACAGGCGGTACTCATGCACGCACCACGTTGGGGCGACCCCACGCTGTCGGAAATCGCGGCCAACCCGGCCACCGTCGAGGAACGCGCGGCCATGTTGTCGATGATCTACTCGATGTTGTTGCCGGCGTTCATGGAGCGACTCGGTTCGCGACTCGAGGAGCCCATCGCCCGTCTCGTGCAGGATTTCGCACCGCACGTCGCACGTTGGGCCATGGGCTCGGGCACGCCGCTCACCCTGGCGCACTACGACTTCCGCCCCGACAACTTCCTCTTCGCCCGCACGCCCGACGCACCGCCGTTGGTGATCGTCGATTGGCAGACCGCCAATCAGGGGCTGGGCATGGTGGACGTGGCCTACATGATCGCCGGAAGCTTCACGCCCGAACGGCGCCGAGACGTGGAGCGCGATCTCCTGGAGTCGTACCGCGTGCGCATGAACGCCGCCGGCGTGGGTTACGACCGCGACACGGCCGTGCGCGACTACCGATTCGGTTCGTTGTGGGGGCTCGTCATCACGGTGCTGGCCACGTCGATGGCGGCGCGCACCGAACGCGGCGACGACCTGTTCGTGACCATGGCCACGCAACACGGCCATCAGGCGATCGACCACGACGCCATGAGCTTGTTGATCTGAGCCCGGTGAAGTGAAACGGAGAATCACGTGACCACGACCTTCGATCCCGACAGCCTGCGCGAGAAGTACCGACTCGAGCGTGACAAGCGTCTGCGCGAGGACGGCAACGAGCAGTACGTCGACATCTCGGAATACGCGCAGTATCTCGACGACCCCTACACCCGTCCCGCGTCCCGCGAGCCCCTGTTCGACGAGGTGGCCGTGGCCATCATCGGCGGCGGTTTCGGAGGCCTGCTGGCCGGTGCCCGTTTGCGCGAGGCCGGCATCGAGGATCTGCGCGTCATCGAGAAGGGCGGCGACTTCGGCGGCACCTGGTACTGGAACCGCTATCCGGGCGCGGCCTGCGACGTGGAGTCCTACATCTACCTGCCGTTGCTGGAGGAGATCGGGTACATCCCGAAGAAGAAGTACACCGACGCCCCCGAGATCCTGGCGCACAGCCGAGCCATCGGCGAACACTTCCGTTTGTACGACAACGCCTGCTTCTCCACCGAAGTGACGGACATGGTGTGGGAGGAGTCGTCGCGTCGATGGATCATCTCCACCAACCGCGGAGATCGCATGCGCGCGCGGTGGGTGATCATGGCCAACGGCCCGCTGCATCGACCGAAGCTGCCCGGCATCCGGGGCATCGAGTCCTTCCGCGGTCACACCTTCCACACCAGTCGTTGGGACTACGACTACACCGGCGGCGATTCCACCGGCGGCCTGGACAAGTTGGCCGACAAGCGCGTGGGCATCATCGGCACCGGCGCCACCGCCGTGCAGTGCGTTCCGCACCTCGGCGCCGCCGCCAAGGAGTTGTACGTGTTCCAGCGCACGCCGTCGTCCATCGACGTGCGCAACAACCGGGCCACCGATCCGGAGTGGGCCGCGTCGTTGCAACCGGGATGGCAGCGCGAGCGCATGGACAACTTCAACACCCTGGTGAGCGGTGGTTACGCCGAGGTGGACCTGGTGAACGACGGCTGGACCGACATCATCGCGAACCTGCTCATTCGTCTGCGTTCGCAGGAGAAGATCGATCTCTCGCCGGAATCGTTGGCGCGCAACATGGAACTGGCCGACTTCGAGAAGATGGAACAGGTCCGCTCACGCGTGGACCAGTTGGTCACGGACCCGGCCACCGCGTCGGCGTTGAAGCCGTGGTACCGCCAGTTCTGCAAGCGCCCGTGCTTCCACGACGAGTACCTTGACACGTTCAACCGTCCGAACGTGCACCTGATCGACACCGACGGCCAGGGCGTGCAGCAGATCACCGAGAAGGGTGTGGTGGTGAACGGCGTCGAGTACGAACTCGACTGTCTCATTTACGCCACCGGCTTCGAGGTGGGCACCGAGTACACGCGTCGGTCGGGCTACGAGTTGCACGGCGTCGACGGCGAGACGCTCACCGAACACTGGGCCGACGGCACGCGCACGTTGCACGGCTTCCACAGCCGCGGATTCCCGAACTGTTTCATCGTCAGTCAGACGCAGTCGGGGTTCACGGTGAACTTCCCGCACATGTTGAACGAACAGAGCATCCACCTCGCGCATCTGATCGCGCACCTCGAGCAGAACGGACTCACGCGCGCCGAGGTGACCGCCGAGGCCGAGGAGAAGTGGGTGCGCACGATCGTCGATCTGGCGCAGAACAACATCCGGTTCCTCGAAGCCTGCACGCCCGGCTACTACAACAACGAGGGCAAACCGGCCGCGCGCAGTCTGCAGAGCGGCAGTTACGGCGGCGGTCCGGTGGCCTTCGTCAAAGTGCTCGAGCGTTGGCGCGAGCAGGGCGAACTGGACGGTCTGGAAGTCTCCTGATCAGGTGGCGCACTCGGACTCGGCGACGTTGACCGCGAACGGGCTGGTCTCGTCGAAGTCCACGTAGAAGTCGGGGGCCTCGTCGGGCGTGGGGATCTGATCCAGGTCCTTCAAGCCCTCGGCCACCTTGGCGGCGCCACCCGAACGGCTCAGCCACTCTTGGAACGGTTCGCCGGCCTTGCGCTCCTCGGCGAACCGACGGATCACGCGGGCCGCGGCCACCGGTGCGTTCTTGGCCGGTAGACGCAACGCCTTCTGGCCGAAGTGGATCTGCTCGTCGCCCACGAAACCGCCGAGCAACATCTGGTAGCCGGGAATTGCCCGACCGTTGGCGCGACGCTCGGCGCCGAAGAAGCCGATGTCGGCCGCGTGGTGCTGACCGCAACTGTTGGTGCAACCCGAGATGTTGATGCGCACACCGCCCACCTCGGCCAGTCCCTCCTCCTCCAACTGCTCGCCGATGGCCTTGGCCAGACCACGACTCTGGGTGACCGCGATGTTGCAGGTGTCGGCACCCGGGCACGCCACCACGTCGCGGGCCAACTCGGCGCCGGGTCGGGCCATGCCGATGGCCTCGAGACGCGCGTACAACGTGGCCAGTTGATCCTCGCGCAGTCCACGGAACACCACGTTCTGGCGATTCGACAGGCGCACGTCGGCCCCGAGCTCGCGCTGGATGGACGCCAGCGAGGCGAACTGCGACGCGGTGATGTCACCGAGCGCGGCGTAGGCGACGGCCGACACCGAACCGTTGCCGGCGCCACGGATGACGCTCGTCTGTTCCCAACGCGTGTACGGATCGCTGCTGCGCAACGTGACCGCCACACCCTGGCCGACGGCGGTCGCCTCGCCGGCCTTGCCCGCGGGTGCGTCACCGGCGGCCACCACCTCCGGCGGAATGCCACCGGGCCACGAGGACGATGCGGGCAGCGTGTGACGGATCTTGATCACCCGGCGACGCACCTCGTCGATGCCCAACTGGTCGACGACCCACTTCAAGCGGGCGCGCAACTTGTTGTCGCGGTTGCCGGTCTGCTCGAACACGCGCAACACGGCCTCGATGGTGGGCAACAACTCTTCGCGGGTGGTGAAGTCCTCGAGGGCCAGGGCCGGATGCGGCGTGGCGCCCAATCCACCGGCGATGTACACGCGGAACCCCTGCTCGACCGAACCGTCGTCGTTCGTGCGCGACACCGCCACCACGCCGACGTCGTTGAACATCGCCTGCCCGCAGTCGGTGCTGCACCCCGAGAAGTTCACCTTGAACTTGCGGGGCAGACGCTGACCCAACGGATTGCGCACGAAGTGACGGAACACGGCCTCGGCCCACGGGGTGACGTCGATCTTCTCGTACGGGCACGCACCGGCCAGATGGCAGGCCATCACGTTGCGCACCGTGTCGCCACAGGCCTCGCGCGAGGTGAGGCCCACCGCGGCCAGTTCGCGCAGCAGGGCGGGGATGCGGGTGAGCTCGACGAAGTGGAACTGGATGTTCTGGCGCGTGGTGATGTGACCCCATCCGCGCGAGAACTCGGTGGACAGACGCCCCATCAGATCCAGCTGTTCGGGGGTGATGGTGCCCGCGGGCAACTTGATGCGCACCATCTGGTTGGTGCCACCCTGTCGCTGTCCGTAGATGCCGTTGTTCAGACGCATCACGCGGAAGACGTCCTCGCTGATCTCGCCCTTGAGGTACTGATCGATGGCGAGTTCGAAACGCTCGATGTCGCGAATCTGTTCGGCGTCGAGGTCGCGCGGTTGGGGAGCGGGTGCGATGGTCATGGTTCTCTTCCTTCTAGCGTCCGGTGTTCTCGCCCACCTCGCGGAGGGCGTCGTGCAGTGCGCCGCGCAAACGGCGGGTTTGTTCGGCGGATAGATGCGCCACCAGTCCGGCACCGGGATTCCCGATGTCCTCGACGGTGAGCACGACACGGGGCTCCGCGTCGTCGTAGTCGTCACAGATGGCCACCGCCCACGACACGGGGGTGGCGTCGTCGGCTCCGGGAGGCAGTCCGTTCAGGCCGACGGGTTCGTCGTCGATGCTGCGTCGCATGTCAGATCGCCATGCCCGTCTCGATGGAGGTGTCGGTGAAGTCGAACGCCGCCACGGCACCGATGACGATGGTCGCCGGTGATTCGACGTGCGCGTCGCCCAGGTCGGCCAGCGTGGTGCGCACCGTGTGTTGTTCGGGACGCGTTCCCCAGTGGATGGCCGCCACGGGTGTGTCGGGTGCGAGCCCACCGTCCATCAGGCGAGACGCGATCACCGCGCGTTCGGCCACACCCATCAACACGACGATGGTTCCACCCACCTTGGCCAGTGCTTCCCATTCGACGTTGGTGGAGCCTCCGCGCTCGCGGTGGCCGGTGACCACCGTGAACGAGGCCGACACACCGCGATGCGTGACGGGGATACCCGCGGCCGCCGGCACACCGACGGCCGACGTGATGCCGGGAACCGTTTCGAAGGGAACCCCGGCCGCGCGCAACGCGTCGGCCTCCTCGCCTCCGCGGCCGAACACGAACGGATCGCCGCCCTTCAGGCGCACGACCTTCAGGCCCTGCTGACCGAGGTGCACCAGCAACGCGTTGATGATCTCCTGCGGTGTGGGGCGACCCGGCTGCTTGCCAACGTCGATGAACTCGGTGCCGGGTCGCGCGAGATCGAGAATGGCCGGGTCGGCGAGACGGTCGTGCACGATCACGTCGGCATCGGCCACCAGACGGGCGGCTTTCACCGTGAGCAGTTCGGCGCTGCCCGGCCCCGCACCCACGAGGAACACGGTCATGCCGTCACCGCCAGGGGTAGGTCGACGCCGTGCGTGGCGAGGATCTCCTCGATGATCGGTTTCCAGTCGATGTCCTCGGTGCTGCGTCCCTCGGCGTGGAAGCCCGCGCGTCGGAGAGCCAGTTCGTCGACGACGCGGGCGAAGTCGGGCGAGATGATCTCTCCGAGTCGCGCGCGCAGGTACGACGACAACGCGGGACTGGCGCCGGCGGTGGAGATCGTGATCAGCAGTTCGCCGCGGCGCACCGTGGCGGGCAAGGTGAAGGTGCAGCGGTCGGGGTCGTCGGCGGAATTCACCCAGATCCCGAGCGCCTCGGCCTCGTCGTGGATGAGTTGATCCACCGCGCGGTTCGCCGTGGCGGTGATCACCAATCGGTAGCCGGCCACGTCGTTGCTGACGTACTCACGACGCACGACCGTCACGGGCAACGACGCGAAACCCTCGTGCACGTTCGGAGCCAACACCGTGACCGCGGCATCGCACGCCAACAGTTGCTCGGTCTTGCGCAGGGCGATGCGACCGGCTCCCACCACCAGCACCGGCTTGCCGGCCAGGTTGAGGTTCACGGGGAACTGGTTCACGCGTCGATCCCGTCGAAGCCACGGATCATCAGCGCGGCGCAGGTCATGCCGGTGGCCTCGTCGACGAGGATGGCGGCACCACCGGGACGATGATCGTCGTAGAGGTCCACCACCAGGGGCACGGACACGTTCAGGTGCACGCGACCGAGATCGTTCAGTTCCAGGCGCTCGGTGGAGTGTTGCGCGGCCGTCACCACGTCGTGACGCGTCTCGATGGCACTCACGAAAGCCTTGGCGGTGCGGGTGAGGTGCTTGATGATCCAACGACTGCCCACTTCGAGGGGCTTGTCGACCATCCAGGACACGTCGGCCACGATCTGATCGGCGACCACCGGCGGCTTGGGTGCCGCCACGGTCACCAGCACGTCGCCGCGACTGACGTCGATGTCGTCGGCCAGTTGGATGCTGACGGCCTCACCGGGTTCGGCCGTTTCCTGCGGCACGCCGCCCCGATCGATGCCCACGATGGTGGACTGTTGCGCACCGGGCAACACCCGCACGCGATCGCCGATGGCCAACGTGCCACCGGTGAGGCGACCGGCCAGACCGCGGTAGTCGTGGTGCTCGGTGCTGTAGGGGCGGATGACCCACTGCACCGACAGGCGCGCGCCGATGTTCTGGTCGTCGTCCAGTTCGAGGGTTTCCAGTTGCTCCAGCAACGGACGACCGGTGAACCACGGCATGTTGTCGGAGGGATCCACGACGTTGTCGCCGAGCAGGGCCGAGATGGGCAACGGGTTCAACGTGACGGGAGCCGGCAGTGCCGTGGCGTGAGCCGTGGCCGCGGCCACGATCTCGTCGTAACGATCGCGCGAGAAGTCCACCAGGTCCATCTTGTTGACGGCCAGCATCACCTGTTTCACGCCCAACAACGAGGCCACGAACAGGTGGCGTCGCGTCTGCTCGGTGAGTCCGTTGCGGGCGTCCACCAACACGATGGCGACGTCGCTGACCGAGGCACCGGTGACCATGTTGCGTGTGTACTGCGCGTGGCCGGGCGTGTCGGCCACCACGAACGTGCGCCTGGGCGTGGCGAAATAGCGGTAGGCCACGTCGATGGTGATTCCCTGTTCGCGTTCGGCGCGCAGGCCGTCGGTGAGCAACGCCAGGTTCAGTGATCCGTCGCCGTAACGCAGGCTGGCCTTCTCGACCGAGGCCAACTGGTCCTCGAAGACGGTCTTGGTGTCGTGCAACAGACGACCGATGAGGGTGCTCTTGCCGTCGTCGACCGAGCCCGCGGTGGCGATGCGCAGAACCATCAGAAGTACCCCTCGCGCTTGCGGTCCTCCATGGCGGAGTCCGAGAAGTTGTCGTCGGCGCGCGTGGCGCCGCGCTCGGTGATGCGGGCCGCCGCCACCTCGGCGATGACGTCGTGGACGTTGGCCGCGGTCGAGCGCACCGCGCCCGTGCAACTGGCGTCACCGACGGTGCGATAGCGAACGGTCTCCTCGAAGGGGACCTCGCCGGGCTCGGCCACCACGGGTCCGCCGACGCTCAACAGCATGCCGTTGCGTTCGATGACGACGCGTCGGTGCGAGTAGTAGATGGAGGGCAACGGCACCTCCTCGCGGGCGATGTAACGCCAGATGTCGAGCTCGGTCCAGTTCGACAAGGGGAACGCCCGCAGGTGTTCGCCGGTGCGGATCTTGGCGTTCAGCATGTTCCACGGTTCGGGACGCTGAGCGCGCGGTTCCCACTGGCCGAAGCGATCGCGGAACGACAGGATGCGCTCTTTGGCCCGCGCCTTGTCCTCGTCGCGCCGTCCGCCACCGAAGGCCGCGTCGAACTGGTGCTCGGCGATGGCGTCGAGCAACGTGACCGACTGCAGACGGTTGCGACTGGCGCGCGGACCCGTCTCTTCCACCACGCGACCGGCGTCGATGCTGGCCTGCACGCTGGCCACCACGAGGCGAACGTTGTACTCCTTCACCAGACGGTCGCGATAGTCGATGACCTCGTCGAAGTTGTGGCCGGTGTCCACGTGCATGACCGGGAAAGGAAGATTGCCCGGGCGGAACGCCTTGGCCGCCAGGTGCAACAGCACCGCGGAGTCCTTGCCGCCCGAGAACAGCAACACCGGCGCGCGCGTCTCGGCCGCCACCTCGCGGATGATGGTGATGGCTTCGTCCTCGAGTTCGTCGAGGCCCTCGTCGTTGTCGATGCCGTCGAGTCGGTTGTCGATGAGTGTCATGATCGGCTTGCTTTCTGTCAGTTCTTCGTGGGGGAGGAGACGTGCAATCCGCATTCGGTCTTGTCGTGCCCGGACCAACGTCCGGCGCGCTTGTCCTCGCCCGGAGCCACCGGACGGGTGCAGGGCCAACAGCCGATGGACGGGTACCCGCGCTCGGTGAGCGGGTTGCGGGGCAGGGCGTGATCGACGATGTACTGCTCGAGTCGGTCGTCGCTCCACGCCGCGAGCGGGTTGATCTTGGTGATGTCGCGGGCGGCGTCGAACTGCACGACCGGCGTGTCGGCGCGCGTGGGTCCGTCGACGCGACGGATGCCGGTGATCCATCCGCTGCGTCCCGACAGCGCACGGGCGAGTGGCTCGACCTTGCGGCGCGCGCAGCAACCTTCCACGTCGAACTGCCACTGGTCGTCGGGCACCACGTCGGCGACGGGGGAGAACACCTCGAGGGGGAACTTCAAGCGACGGTGCAGGTTGTCGATCAACCACTTGGTTTCGGCGAACAGATACTGCGTGTCGAGCACGACGATCGGCGTGCCGGGGGCGTGGGTGGCCACCAGGTGCACGAGCACCGGATCCTCGAAACTGGCGGTCAGGACCAGACCGGACCCGAACGTCCGGCCCGCCCACGCCACGATGCCGGCGGCGTCGTCGTCGGCGATGTCGGACGGCAAAGCCGTGGTCAGAGCGCTCATGGTGGCAGAATACCCCCAATTCACGACTATTCCTATCGGGAATAAGAACAATTCATTTCCGCCCGCTATGCAGGACATTCCCCCTCGTCGGCGACTTCTCTCGGTAGGGTCAACCGTGCCGGGGCCATTGGGCCCAAGCGAGGCGTGTCATCCCGGACAGGTTCGCGGCACCTGTAAAGGACACACTCATATGGCAACCCCCTCCTCTGGCGGGCGCGGTGGACCGCGCCGTCGCCCCAACTCGTCCCCGACGTCGTCGGGTACCGGAACCCGTAATCCGGGCGGTCGTCGCCCGGCCCGCGGTCCGCGTCGCCCGGACGCATCGGCGCGCCCGGCCCCCAAGCCCGTCGTGCGCATCGAGCCCATCGAGGTGGGCCCCGACAACGGCTTCGTGAAGGTTGGCGTACCCGCCACCCTGGCCGGAGTGCTGGCCGCCACCGGGGTCACCGACCCGTTCTCCATCCAGGCCGTGACACTGCCCGACTCGTTGGCCGGCCGCGACGTGCTGGGTCAGGGCCGCACCGGCTCGGGCAAGACCATCGCGTTCGCGCTTCCGTTGGTGGCCCGTCTCGCCGCCACGAAGTCGCCGCGTCAACCCAATCGCCCCCGCGCATTGGTGTTGGTGCCCACGCGCGAGCTGGCCACGCAGGTGGCCGGTGTCATCGAACCCTTGGCCATGGCCGTCGGACTGCGCGTGATCACCATCTTCGGAGGCGTGGGTCACGGACCGCAACGCGACGGTCTGCGCGCCGGCGCCGAGATCGTGGTGGCGTGTCCCGGACGCCTCATCGATCACATGGGTGAGGGCGACGCGCGACTCGATCGCATCGAGATCACCGTCATCGACGAGGCCGACCACATGGCCGATCAAGGCTTCTTGCCCATGGTGAAGCGCATTCTGGACGCCACGCCGAAGAAGGGTCAACGCATGTTGTTCTCGGCCACGTTGGCCGGGGGAGTGGACGCCATCGTGTCGCGTTACCTCGACGACCCGGTGTCGCACGCGGCCGAAGTGGAAGCGCCGGTGTTGCTGGATCACAGCGTGCTGGTGGTGGAGGACGCCGATCGTCTGGCGGCCGTCGCCGAGTTCGCGCGCACCGAACGCGTCGTGATCTTCACCCGCACCAAGCACCGCGCCAAGCAGATGGCCGCCAAACTGAAGACGTTCGGCGTGACCGCCGTCGACATGCACGGCAACCTGTCGCAGACGGCGCGCGAACGCAACCTGGCCGCGTTCTCCGACGGAACCGCCACCGCGTTGGTGGCCACCGACATCGCCGCGCGTGGTATCCACGTCGACGACGTGCCCTTGGTGGTCCACGCCGATCCGCCGGTGGAGCACAAGGCCTACACCCACCGTTCGGGTCGCACCGCGCGCGCCGGAGCCGCCGGACGCGTGGTGACCATCGCCTCGCCGTCGCAGGTGGGAGAGGTGCGTCACCTGTTGTCCAAGGCCGGCGTCACCGCCACCTGGACCGGCATTCCGGTGTCGGGAAACGAGGGCAGTGGGCGCGTGGAGCGCCGTCAACCGCATCGCGAGCGGGGGCGTGGTTCCGCCGCCCGCAACAAGGCGCCGGGCGGCACGGGGTCGCGGAACCGTCGTTGAGAGGGTCCGAGGTGACACACTCAGTGACATGAAGCGTCACCAGAAGTTCACCCGCTCGTCACTGTCCGTCGTCGCCCTCGTGGTGATCGCGGCCTGCTCGGGGGGTGGAGAGTCCGGCACCACCGAACCCGACGCCACCACGACGGTGGTCGAACAGGCGCAGGACGAGCACCTGTACCAAGCCACCATTCGTCGCACCAGCGACGGTGTTCCCCACATCGTGGCCGACGACATGAAGGGGCTCTTCTTCGGACAGGGGTACGCCAGCGGTCAGGACCATGCCTGCTCGCTCGCGGATCAGATGCTGAAGATCACCAGCACCCGCGCGGCCGCTCTGGGTGCCGGCGATGGCGACGCCAACATCAACAGTGACTTCGCGTGGAAGTCCATCGGCATCAACGAACTCGCGCGGGCCGACTACCTCATCGCGTCGCCCGAGATCACCGACCAGTTCGAGTCCTTCGCGGCCGGCTGGAACGCGCATCTGGAAGCCGTGGGAACCGATGGCCTGACGGGATGGTGCGCCGGCGCCGACTGGGTGCGCCCCGTCACGGGCGAGGACGTCTACACCTACGCGCGCTCCATCGCGTTGAACGCATCGGGCTCACGCTTGGCGCAGTACATCGCCACCACGAAGCCGCCCACCGACGGCGCGCAACCGGCGTCGTTCTCGGCCCCCGAGTTGGCTCCCACTCCGATGGCCAGCAACGGCTGGGCCGTCGGTAGCGACCTGGTGGAAGGCGGCAAGGGTGGAGTGCTGGTGGCCAACCCGCACTTCCCGTGGGAAGGCGAGTTGCGTTTCTGGGAAGTGCACCTCACCGTTCCCGGTGAGATCGACATCTACGGTGCCAACCTCACGGGTGTTCCCGGCATCGGCATCGGATTCACCGAGACCTTCGCGTGGACCCACACGGTGTCGGCGGGCAGTCGCTTCACCGCCTACACGTTGAACCTCGACCCGTCGGACCCCACCACGTACCTGGTCGACGGTGAGAAGGTCGCCATGAAGCCCCGCGAATTCAGCATCGACGTGTTGGGCGAGGACGGGTCCACCAGTCCGGTGACGCGCACCTTGTGGTTCAGCGAGTACGGACCGATCCTCGACTTCCCGGGCATCGGTTGGTCGAACGCGATGGTCACCACCTATCGCGACGCCAACATCAACAACGACGAATTCATCGAGCAGTACAGCGCGATGGGTCGGGCCCAGAATTTCGACGAGTTCATCCTCGCGCACGAGACGTTCCAGGGTGTGCCGCTGTTCAACACCATCGCGGTGAGCAACGACGGTCGTGTGTGGTACGGCGACGTGTCGGCCACGCCGAACCTGACGGCCGAGGCCGAGGCGGAATACAAGGCGCAGGTGGCCGCGGGCGGAATCGCCGCCATCGGCCGACAGAGCGGCGCCATCGTGTTGGACGGTTCCAAGAGCATCAACCGGTGGGAGGAGCAGGAGGGGGCCCGTGATCCGGGACTCGTTCCGTGGAGCGAACTTCCCATGTTGGTGCGGACCGACTACGTGTTCAACGCCAACGACAGCTATTGGTTGGCCAACGGCGCCGATGTCGTGACGGACAACTACTCGATTCTCCACGGCGAACAGGGCACCGCGCGTTCCGTGCGCACGCTCGAGAATCTGCGCATCCTGTCGAACGGTGCCGGCTTCGCCGGCGACGACGGTTTGTTCTCCGGTGAGGAACTTCGTGACGCATCGATCGCCAACACCAGCTACCCCGGCTCGCAGTTGGCCACCGGCATCGCCGCACGATGCGCGACCACGCCGAGCGTGAACATTCCCGCCGTGGTGAACGGTTCGGGCACCGAGGTGATCCCCGCCGGTGCGGTCGACATTTCCGCCGCGTGCGCCGTGATGGCCGACTGGGGTCAAACGTTCGATCTGGACGATGCCGGCGCCCCGTTGTTCCGTGAATGGCTGGGCCGCATCTCGGCGTTGAGCGCATGGCCCCAGGTGTGGGAGGTGCCGTTCGACGCGAACGATCCGGCGAACACCCCGCGCGGTCTGGCGCCGGCACCCGCCGTCGGAGACGATCCGGTGTTGGTGGCGCTCGGTCAGGCCGTGAAGGTGCTCGAGTTGGGTGGACGCACGGTGGATGCGACGTTGCGCGAGACGCAGTTCGCCCCCCGCGCTTCCACGCGCATGCCGGTCCCCGGTGGTCTGGGCAGCGACGGCGTCACCAACGTCGTCAGCTGGGGCGGACTCGGTTCGTCCACCGAGACCGTGCCCTCGCGTGGCGATCGCGTGGCTCCGGGCAGCACGCTCACGGCCGACGGTTATCCGATCAACTACGGCACCAGCTTCATCATGACGGTGGACTACACGCAGGGCGCTCCGCGCGCGTGGGCCTTCCTCACGTACTCCAACACCGGCGATCGCACGTCACCGTTGTTCGACGCGCAGCTGAAGCGATTCAGTGAGAAGGACTGGCGCGACGTGTTGTTCACCGACGAACAGATCGCGGCTGACCCGGAGTTGGTGGAAACGGTGGTGTTCGGGGACTGACGGTCGTTCGACGCGATCACTGGTCCGGCTGGCCGTCGAAGACGGGGTCCAGTCGCAGTTCGGGTTCGTCGTTCATGAGGCGTTGCAGGCGGTACTTGTTCTCGAACAACGCCACCATCTCGTCGTTGGCCCGATACAGGATGCGGATACCGCCGATCTGGCGGAGCCGCTCGGCGCTGGCCTTGTCGGTCAAGCGCATGGCCTGATACGGCGACGACACGATCTCGGCCGGTGCGTTGAACTCGCTGGCCAGACGGTGCGCGAACACCTCGAACTGCAACACACCCACCGCGGCCAGCACCGGTTCGGTGTCTCCGAAGTCGAGGTCGCGCAACACCTGAACCACGCCCTCCTCGTCGAGTTGCTCCAGGCCACGACGGAACTGCTTGATCTTGCCGCGGTCCAGGGGGCGGGCACTGGCGAACACCTCGGGGGCGAAGCGGGGCACACCGGGGAACTGGATCTTCTTGCCCTGGAAGATGGTGTCACCGATGCGTAGATCGCCGGCGTTCACCAGTCCGATGATGTCGCCGGGGAACGCTTCCTCGATGGTCTCGCGATCGTTGCCGAACGCCGTGGTGGCGTACTTGGTTCCCACCGCACGACCCGAGCGAACGCACTCGGCGTCCATGCCACGCTCGAAGCGACCCGAACACACGCGCGCGAACGCCAGACGGTCGCGGTGATTGGGGTCCATGTTGGCCTGGATCTTGAACACGAAGCCGGCGAAGTCGGCGTCGAGCGGGCGTTCGTTGTCGTTCACGTCGACGCGCGGCAACGGTGGTGGCGCCAACTCGGCCACCGCGTCGAGCAACGCGCGCACGCCGAAGTTGGTGAGCGCCGAACCCACGAACACCGGCGTGCTCTTGCCGGCCAGGAACGACGGAAGGTCGACGTCGGCGCCGATGGCGTCGAGCAGACCACAACCATCCAGGGCCACCTTCCAGGCGTCGCCCTCCTCCGCGGCCGCGCGCTCGGCGGGGATGATCTCCTCGGGGGCCGCCGCCGCACCGCGCGCCGTGCGCGTGTACTTCGTGAACTCGCCGGTACGACGGTCGATGGTGCCACGGAAGTCGCCCGGGATGCCCACGGGCCACGTGGCCGGTGTGGCGCGCAAACCGATCTGTTGCTCCACTTCGTCCAACAGTTCCAGCGGGTCGCGTCCGGGCCGGTCGAACTTGTTGAAGAACGTCAGCACCGGCAGGTTGCGCGACCGGCACACGTTGAACAGCTTCAACGTCTGGGACTCGATGCCCTTGGCCGTGTCGAGCACCATGATGACAGCGTCCACGGCGGCCAACACGCGGTAGGTGTCCTCGCTGAAGTCGCGGTGGCCCGGCGTGTCGAGCAGGTTGAACACGTGATCGCGATACGGGAACTGCAACACGGTCGACGAGATGGAGATACCGCGCTGCTTCTCCATCTCCATCCAGTCCGAGGTGGCCGAGCGCTGACCGGTTCGGGCGCGCACGGAGCCGGCTTCCTGCACCGCGCCCGCGTACAACAGGAACTTCTCGGTGAGGCTGGTCTTGCCGGCGTCGGGGTGGCTGATGATGGCGAACGTGCGACGACGCGCGGCCTCCGTCAAGATGCTCGTACCCGGTTCCATGGCTCGTGAGAGGGTACAGGGATTACTGTCGTCTCATGGCTCTCGACATCGACGCCGTGCGCGAGCAGTTCCCCGCGTTGGCACTGACGCACAACGGTGCGCCCCGCATCTATCTGGACAACCCGGCCGGCACCCAGGTGCCTCGAATGGTGCTCGATCGCATGATGCAGGCGCTGGTGGAGTTCAACGCCAACATGGGCGGCAACTTCCACACCTCGCGTTTGGCCACCGAGTCGTCGGCCGAAGCGCATCGGGCCATGGCGGATTTCTTCAACGCCTCGAGCGAACGCGAGGTGGTGTTCGGCGCCAACATGACGACGCTGACCTTCATGATGACGCGGGTGTTGGCCGGTCGATTCGAGGCCGGCGACGAGATCATCCTCACCCAGATGGAGCACGACGGCAACGCGTCGCCGTGGCGCATCATGGCCGAGGAGCGCGGGTTGGTGGTGAAGCGCCTGGATTTCGATCCCGCCACGTACGAGATCGACGTCGCGCGATTGGACGAGATCATCACGTCCCGGACCAAGTTCGCCGCCATCAACTACAGCAGCAACATTCTGGGCACCATCAACAACGTGAAGGCCATGTGCGAGCGCTACCGGGCCGCGGGCGTGTTGACCTATGTGGACGCGGTGCAGTTCGCGCCCCACGGTGCCATCGACGTACAGGAACTCGGCTGCGACTTCCTGGTGGCGTCGGCCTACAAGTTCTACGGCCCGCACCAGGGAATCCTGTGGGGTCGCGAGGAGTTGCTGTCCACCCTGCCGGCGTGGAAGTTGCGCGTGGTGAAGGACGTGCCGCCCGGTCGATACGAGACGGGCACGCAGTCGCTCGAGGGTCAGGCCGGCACCATCGGGGCCATCGAGTACATGCAGTGGGTGGGCCGCACCATGGGTGCCGAATTCGTTCCGACCAAGCCGGGGTTGTCGGATCGCACGCGTGAGGTGCACGCCGGTCTGTTGGCCATGGCCGAGTACGACCGTGGTCTCAGTCGTCATCTGATCGACGGGCTGCAACGCATCGGGGGTCTGGAGATTCGGGGCATCACCAATCCGGAGCGATTCGAACATCGGGTGCCCACGGTGTCGGTCACCAAAGCCGATCTGGATCCGGCCGAGTTGGCGACGTTCCTGGATCAACACGGCGTGTACGTGTGGAACGGTCACTCGTACGGCATCGACGTGATCGAGCGCTTGGGACTGCAGGATCGCGGAGGCGTGTTGCGTATCGGACCCACGCACTACAACACCACCGACGAGTTGGACGTCGCCCTCAATCTGATCGAGGACTTCGTGAAGGGTCGGGTCAGACGGGACTGATGGTGGTGCCGTCGGGTCGGGTGACCTCGATGGCCTTGGTGCGCGGGTTCATGTGGGTGCGATAACCCCGGGTTTTCCAGCGGTTGTGTTTGGCGCACAGTGGATCGCCGTTGTCGGGCGACGTTCGCCCACCTTCGGACCAGGGGATTCGGTGATCGACCTCGCAATGAAGTCGCGTACACGATGGCCACACGCACCGTCGTCGTCGCATCCAGACCGCTTCGCGGGCCGCGCCGGTGAAGAGTCGGGACTTGCGCCCCAGATCGATGACCGTGCCGTCGGAAGCGATGACGACGCGTCGCACGTGACCCAGCAACGAGGCCACGGCCACGTCGATGGGATCCAGCACGAGACCCGACGTGGTTTCGCACCGACGGCGGTGGATGTCCTCGGGGCGACGGGCCAAGGAGGGCAGACGTTCGTCGTTGTGCATGGCGACCAGCGCGGCCTCGTAGGTGTCGGCGTCGACGAGGATGTTCACCACCGGCTCGGGTGCCGGTGACGAGCCCACCGCGGCACTGCAGAAGATGGCGTGCAGTGCATCGGCGCGCCGTTGGGCCGCCGTGCGGGGCAGATCGGAGATGGTGGTGAGGCCCAAAGCGTCGCGGGTCTCGAGGTCGTGGCGCAGTTCGGCTTCCACGTAGCGCTCGAAGACCTCGAGGATGAGCGCACCTTGAGCCGTTCCCACGTGAGCGTCGACGTAGACGGTGTCGCCCACCGGGTGGACGCTGGCATCACG
>CAEZTS010000012.1_pt1 | contig 17705 bp, 16 predicted proteins | sample 7264281 | NCBI WGS metagenome assembly CAEZTS01 (sample SAMEA6813810, study PRJEB35770) | freshwater metagenome | biome: Freshwater; feature: Freshwater reservoir; material: water | place: Czech Republic | collected 2017-08-18 | depth 0.5m m
ACGACGGAGACAATCTCGACGCCGCCGAACTCATCTCGTTCGTGGTCCTGCTGTACATCGCCGGCCACGAGACCACGGTCAACCTCATCGGCAATTCCGTGAACGCACTGCTGAAGCACCCCGACCAACTGGCGGCATGGAACGCGGATCCGAGCATCGGTGTCCGCGCCGTGGACGAATTGTTGCGCTTCGACGGTCCGGTTCAACAGACGGTGCGGGTTCCCATGGTCCCCGTCCACTACGAGACCGCCTCCGGTCGCGTGACCGTCGAGCCGGGCACCGTGGTCACCACCGTTCTGGGCGCCGGCAACCACGATCCGTCCATGTTCGAGACACCCGGTCGCTTGTCGTTGAACCGCCTCAATGCCGGACGACATCTGGCCTTCGCAGCCGGCATTCACTATTGCCTCGGGTCGAACCTGGCCAAACTCGAAGCCGAAGTGGCCGTGGGTTCACTCGTGCGTCGCTTCCCGGACATGCGCTCCACCGGCGACATCACCTGGCGCGACCGACTCACGATTCGTGGAGTCGACCGGCTCGGCCTCGAGTTCTGATCGCGTCCGACGCCGAAACGAAGTCCGCGGCCAGCGACGGGTCCGGTGTCAACGTCGAACGCGACCGGGGTAACGCGGCGCCAGATTGCCGTTCTCGTCGCGGACGTCGAACTGCTCGGAGATGTCCTCGACCCATTGAATGGTCCCCGAACGTTCCATCAGATCGGGAGCCACCGCCAGAGCCGCGATCGCGCGACCGACACCGAGCGTCGTCTGCGCCGTCGAGAGATCGCTCCCCCGTTTGCCCGCCCACTCCAGAATGAACTCGGTCGCCACCGAACCGGGATAGATCGAACAACACGCGATCCCCTTGGGCTTCAACTCGAGCGCCATGTCGGCGCTCAAGCGATCCAAACCGGCCTTGCCCGCCCCGTACGACGAGCTGAAGTGATACGAGCTTCCACCGGGCGACGACACGTTCATGATCGAACCACCGGGACCACCCTCGAACAGCAACGGCGCCGCGTGCCACGACGCCACGTAGTGCGCCCGCAAGCCGATGCCCACCTGGTCGTCCCAGATGCTGACGGGGTGCTCCCAGAATCCCCCGCCCCACGCCGGCGGGTCGGGGATCTTGTACACGTTGTTCACCAACACGTGCAGCTTGCCGGCCTCCACGCGCACGCGATCGAACAACTCGGCGATCTGTCGATCGTCGCCGTGATCGACACGAACCGGAATGCCGACCCCGCCGGCATCCTCGACCATCTTGGCGGTGGTGTCGATGGTGAGCGGGCCGCTTCCGGTGTTGCGACCGGTGATGTAGACGGTGGCACCCATCTCGGCCAAGGCGATCGCCGTGCCACGACCGATGCCACGGCTGGATCCGGTGACCACCGCCGTCTTGCCCGTCAAACGGCCGCTCATGACGACACCTTGGCGGGCGTGAACTCGATCTCCAGATCGGTGAGACCGCGCAACATGAAGCTGGGGAAGTACTCGAACTTGTTGTTGACGGTGAGAGAGACGGTGTCGAGGCGCTTCGACAGTTCCTCGGCGGCAACCTTGCCCTCGAGACGCGACAGATTCGCGCCGAGACAGAAGTGGATACCCTTCCCGAAGGCCAGGTTCTCGCGCAGGTGCTCGCGATCGGGAACGAACGCGTCGGGGTCGTCGTACAGATCCTCGTCGCGGTTCGCCGAGGCGAAGACGATCACGATGCGTCGACCCTTCTTCAACTCCACGCCACCGAGCACGGTGTCCTTGGTGACCACCCTCCACATTCCCTGGGTCGGCGTGGACAGACGCAACGTCTCTTCCACCACCTTCTCCGCCCGACCGGGGTCGGCCTTGAGTTTGGCCCATTCCCCGGGATTCTCGGCCAGGAGACGAAGCATCTCGGTCAGGGTCTTGGTGGTGGTCTCGTTGCCGGCCACCAGAAGCTGCTGCACGATGCTGAGCATCTCGGGCATGTCCAGCTGACGCTTGTCGGTCACCTCGGGGTCGTCGTCGTCGATGGTGGCGTTCAACAGATTGGTCAACAGATCGTCCTGCGGGTTCGTGCGACGAAGCTCGATCTGCTCGGCGAAGTAGTGCTGGAACTCGTTGACTCCGTACTCGGCCGCGATGCGCTCGTCGATGGAGATGTTCGTGCCGATTCCGGCGATGGAGTCGTCGGACCAGCGCTTGAAGTCGGCCAAACGGTCGTCGGGAACGTTGAGGGCCTTGGCGATCACCCGCACCGGGAGCGGCACCGCGAACTCCTTCACGAACTCGATGCGACCCTTGTCGATCCACGACTCGATCAGACCCACCGTGATCTCGCGGATGACCGGCTCCATCTCGGCGATCACCTTGGGGTGAAAGGCCCGGGAGACGAGCCGGCGATATCGCGTGTGCTCGGGCTGGTCCGCGGTGAGCATCGTGGGCACGCGCGGATACCCCTTGGCCATCACCTCGGCGAACCGCTCGCGATCGGGGCCGTTGAGGGGCATACCGGCGCCTCCGAACATCGACGAATAGGTCTGCGGATCGCGCAACACCTGCATGACCAGATCGTGCTTGGTCACCATGTGCACACCGATGCTGTCCACCGCGTGCACCGGCGCCTCCTCGCGCATCTTGGCGTAATGCGGGAAGGGACATTGCTGTGTGCGGGGATCGAACGGGTTGAAGTTCGAAATGTCGACGCTCATCTTCTTCTCCTGCTCTCTTCGTTCGTCACTTACCGGCGAGTCGCTCGATGACCGGAGCCACGGCATCGATGGCCGAGGCACCGAACGAGACGTAACTGATTCCGTAGCGTTCCCGCCGTTCGACGATGCGATCGCAGATCTCGTCGACGGAGCCGATGAGGGCATGGGGATGCTCGGCGAGGACCTCGGGGGTCATGCCGAACATCGGAGCCATCTTGGAGCGCGTTCCCGCGCCGTCGGGAGTGACGATGGTGAAGTACGCCGCGATCTCCAGTTCGATGTCGGAGAACCGATCGCCGGCACCTTCTCGAACCCAGCGGATCTTCTGTTCGGTGAGCTCCGCCGTGGAGGAGCCGATGCCCTCGGCTCCCAACTTGCCCGAGGAATTGTCGAAGTTGAGGCTGACGATGTCGGCCTCACGTCCGGCGATGGTCAGCACCCGCCTGGCTCCCCCGCCGATCATGAGCGGCGGCCCGGGCTTGCTCACGGGTTTGGGCACGGCCTCGAATCCGACGGCGTGCACGTGACGACCGTCGATGTTCAATTCACCCTCGGCGAACGAGGCGCGCAGGAGTTCGATCACTTCTTCCATGCGATCGATGCGCACACCGGCACGATCGAACGGAATACCCATGGCCTCGTACTCGTTCTGCAACCAACCGGCACCGAGGCCGAGCTCCAGTCGACCGTCGGAGAAGAAGTCGAGCGTGGCCGCCTCCTTGGCCAGCATCACGGGATTGCGATAGTCGACGCACAACACGCGACAGCCCACCTTGATGGTGCTGGTGGCCTCGGCGGCCACCGCCATGGCCGGAATCGCGGCCACGGTCTGCACCGGATGTCCCGTCGCGTCAAGCGCCGGCCCCGGACCGATGACGTGATCGGCCAGATGGAACGAGGAGAATCCCAGGGACTCGGCCTTGCGGGCCAGATCGCGCCAGTCCTTGGCCGACGCCGGGGCGTAGGCCTGCAACCCGAATCGGAACGGCTTGCTCATGGACATTCTCGGACCCCCGTCCCCCGGGCCGAGCGACCCGTCCACCAGAAACTAACCGACCGATTACTTCCGTCGCCACACCCGGCGACCGGGGGCCGCGCGGAACCGTCAAGCGGGCTTCGCGACGATGCGCAGGCTCGTCAGACCGCGTAGGACGAACGAGTCCCCGTATCGGAACTCGTTGTCCGGGGCCAACCGGATGTCCTTCACCGCGGCCAGCAACATCTCGGTGGCGATGCGCGCCTCGGCTCGGGCCAGTCCGGCCCCGGGACAGAAGTGCTCTCCGTTGCCGAACGCCAGGTGGTCCTTCGCGTTCGGTCGCATCGGATCCACCGCGTCCGCCGACGCGAACTTGCACTCGTCACGGTTCGCCGACGCGAAGAGCAGCCACAGATGATCCCCGGCCGGAACCCGGGTGCCCGCCACGTCCACGTCCACCTTGGCGCGTCGGAACAGACCTCCCACCGGGGCCTCCAGCCGCAACATCTCCTCCACCAGACCGTCGACCATCTCCGGATTCGCGCGGACCCGCTCCTGCAGGTCGGGTTCCTCGGCGAGACGACGAACGATGTTGGCGATCAGGTTCGTGGTGGTCTCGTTGCCCGCCACGAGGAACTGTTGCAACATTCCCAGCTGCTCGTCGTCGGTGAGTTCCTCACCGTCGATGCGGGCGTTGGCGATGTCCGACAAGAGGTCACCCGTGGGATTCGACGTGCGCGCGGCGATCTGGGCGAGGAAGTACTCGGTGAACTCCTTGGTGGAGAGCAGGAAGCCCCGCACCTGCTCCACCGACGGCGAATGATTACCCACCGGCATCACGATGTCGTCCGACCAACGCTTGAACGTGGCCAGATCGTCGTCGGCCACACCGAGCGCCATCGCGATGATGGTCATGGGCAAACCCACGGCGAAGCGTTCCACGATGTCGGTGACCCCGTTCGCGCGGAGATCATCGACGACATCGCCCAGCAATCGGCTCGTGACCTCGACCACCGCGGGCTCCATGGCCCGGATCCGGTCGGGACGAAACGCGGGATTGACCAACTTTCGTTGCCGGCGATGGTCCGGCGGGTCGGCGTTCAACAACACCGCGACCCGACCACGGGTCATGGTTCGCGAGCCGATGAGGGACGCCATCTCGGGATCCTTCATCAGTTCCATGATCCCGGCCATCAGGACCTCGCCGGACTGGGCCGGGCCGGTGGGGCTGAGACTGGAGAAGCGCTCGGTGTCACGGAGAATGGCGCGCACGTCGTCGTAGCGGGACACGATCCACGCACCGAGGTCGGCGCTGAACGGGATCCCCTCGGACGCCCGTAGTTCGGAGAAGATCGGGTACGGGCAGGCGATGGCCGACTGCTCGCGATTGATCAGTTGGTCGATGTTTCCGGCAGACATGCGCCCCTCGTTGCGATCGGTACGACACAAACTAATCCGTGGGTTAGTTTGTGGTTGCCTCGTGGGGACGGGGCTCACCAGGGGGCTCGCATGACCATTGCCGACGAACGGCCGACCCAGTCGGGCGAAGTGCACACGCATCATTCTTTCTGCCGTTTCTGCCACGCCAGTTGCCCCATCGAGGTCGACGTGGTCGACGGGCGAGCCGTGGCGGTGCGTGGAGTCGCCGAAGATCCGCTGTTCGCCGGCTACACCTGCATCAAGGGACGACAGATCCCCGAGCAGATGACGCATCCCGGTCGTCTGCGCACGTCGCTGCGTCGCCGTTCCGACGGCACGTTCGAGGAGATCTCGTCCGAGGATGCCATGGATTCCATCGGTGCCGAGCTGCGCCGCATCCTCCACGCTCACGGTCCACGGGCGATCGCGTCGTACACCGGCACCGGTGGCTACCAGAACTCGCTCGCCATTCCCGCGGCCCGGGCCTTTCATCAAGGATTGAAGTCTCCGTCGTTCTACACCTCGGTCACCATCGATCAACCGGCCAAGGCCACCGCGCCCTTTCGGGTCGGCATCTGGGAGGCGGGCTACAACAACTTCAGCGACGCCGAGGTCCTGCTGGCCATCGGCTACAACCCGTTGGTGTCCAGCTTCGGTCCGGTCGGAGGACTGCAGGGAACCAACCCCTACGTCGCACTGCGTGAGGCACAGCGTCGCGGGATGAAACTCATCGTGATCGACCCCCGCCGAACCGAGTTCGCCGCCCGCGCCGACATCCATCTCGCGCCCCGGCCCGGCGAGGACCCCACGCTGATGGCCGGGATCCTGAAGGTGGTCATCGACGAGGGACTGTTCGACCACGAGTTCTGCGAGCGTTGGGTGGGCGACCTCGCCCGACTGGCCGAGGCGGTGTCGGCCTTCGATCTGGACTACGTCGCACGTCGCTGCGACGTTCCCGCCGACGACATCGTGGCGGCCGCCCGCATGTTCGCCGCGGCCCGCAAGGGAACGAGTGGCACCGGCACCGGACCGAGCATGGCCCCGCATTCCAGTCTCACCGAGCATCTCTCCATCGTGCTCAACACCATCTGCGGTCGCGTGAACCGCGAGGGCGACACCCTGGAGAGTGGCTACTTCCTGTATCCCGACACGCCCAAGCGCGCCCAGGTGCACGCCGCGCGACCCCCGGCCACCGGCGCCCCACAGCGCGTGCGGAACCTGCGCGGTATCCGCGGCGAGATGCTCACCACCGCCCTGTCCGAGGAGATCCTGACTCCCGGGGACGGTCGGGTGCGCGCACTCATCGTGAGTGGCGGCAACCCCGTGGTGGCCTGGCCCGATCAGGAACTCACCATCCGGGCGATGAAGGATCTGGAGTTGTTGGTCGTGATCGACCACCGGATGTCGGCCACCGCAGAGTTCGCCCACTACGTGATCGCTCCCACGCTCTCGCTCGAACGAGCCGACGTCCCCCACCTGATGGATCGTTGGTTCAGCGCTCCGTACACCAACTACACCGAGGCCGTCACGCCCCGCGTCGGCGACGTGATGAACGAGTGGGAGGTCTTCTGGGAACTGGCCCGACGTCTGAACTCGACGTTGCCGTTGCCGGGAGGCGACGCCCCCATGGACGTTCGGCCCACCGACGACGAGATGCTCGACCTCGCGTACGCCGGTTCGCGAATGCCCATGGAAGAGGTTCGGCGGAACCGCATGACCGTTCATCCCGACAAGCGCCTCGTCGCGCAAGCCGCCGACCCCGAGTGCACGGCACGATTCACGGTCGCCCCCGACGACATCATCGAGGAGATCGGGCGCGTGAGGTCCGAGGGTGATTCCGCCGCCGCCTTGGGCGTGGATCCCGCCGACTATCCGTTCCGACTCGTCAGCCGCCGACTGAAGCACGTGCTGAACTCATTCGGTTCGGAGTTGTCGGTGCTCGGGGCCAAAGGCAGCACCAATCCGGCGTACATGAACCCCGACGACATGGAGCTCCTCGATCTGGCCGACGGTGACCTGATCGAGATCACCAGTCCGCGGTCGTCCATTCGAGCCGTGGCCGAGTCGGCCGAGGACGTGCGTCGCGGCGTCGTCTCCATGGCGCACTCCTGGGGAGGCTCTTCGCTCACGGACGAGAAGGTTCGCGACATCGGCACCCCAACCAACCGCCTGGTGTCGGTCGATCGGGGCCACGACACCGTCAACGGTATGGTGGTGCAGAGCGCGATTCCGGTGCGGGTGTCGGTGCTCGAGCGCATCAACCGGTGATTCACACGTACAGCATCCACAGACAGGACACGAACATGGCTCGACTGGACATCCCCGACGGAAACGGTCTCGAAGCACATCGACTCTGGCAACTGGCTCCGCACATGGGTGCCGGAATCGCCGCCATGAGCGACGCGGTGTACGCCAAGTCCAGCCTCGGCATCCGTGAGCGCGAGGTGGCCCGGATGCGCATCGCCCAGCTGAACCAATGCGTCGTTTGACTGAACACTCGGGCCGCATCGGCGATGCGGCAAGGACTCGATGATGCGGCGTACGACTCCGTCCAGCACTACCACGACCATCCGGACTTCACCGATCGCGAACGCTTGGCGGCCGAGTACGCCGAGCGATTCGCCATCGATCACACCGCGGTCGACGACGAACTCTGGGCACGCCTGCGCGACAAGTTCTCCGACACCGAACTTCTGGAGCTCACCGTGACGATCGGCTTCTGCGTGGGAATGGGACGCGCCTATCAGGTGCTCGACATCGCTCGGGACTTCGACGTGCTCTGGAGCAAGGAACCACCCACCAACGAATCGACGACCCGAGGAGAAGATCCGCAATGACACCGCTCGAAACCGTCAACGCATTCATCGCCGCCATCGAGCGCCTGGACCTGGACGCCGCCTGTGCCATGGTCAGCGCCGACTGCGAGTACGACAACGTCCCCCTCATGAAGATGTACGGACCCGAGGGCATCAAGGGGGTGCTCACCCCCATGTTCGGTGACTGCACCGAGGTGCGCTGGATCGTCCACCGCGAGGCCGCGAACGGCAACGTGGTGTTCAACGAACGCACCGACAGGTTCAAGATGTCGTGGGGCTGGCTCGAGCTTCCGGTCAACGGCGTGTGGGAAGTCGTCGACGGAAAGATCACGCTGTGGCGTGACTACTTCGACGCCCAGACCTACTTCAAGCAGTTGCCCACCGCCTGAGCGAACTCACTTGCCGAGGTAACTGGCCTCGATCAGACTTCGGTCGTTGCGCAACGTCGCCGCGTCGCCCTGCATCGCCAACTCTCCGTGACTCAGCACGTACGCGCGATCGGCCACTTGCAGTGCCATGTGCACGTGCTGTTCGACGAGCAACACTCCGGCACCGGTCTCGTCGGCGATCTGGCGCAGGATCGGCAACAGTCGCTCCACGATGATGGGAGCCAGGCCGAGACTCATCTCGTCCACCATCAACAACTTCGGGCTCACGGTGAGAGCACGCGCCATGGCCAGCATCTGCTGTTCGCCACCCGACAACAAACCGGCGCGCCGATCCATGATGGGTTCGAGGGCCGGGAAGTACCCGAGGGCCTTCTTCAGATCCGACGCACCCTTGGCCGCGCCGAGCCGCAGGTTCTCGGCCACGGTCAATTGATAGAAGAGCGAGCGTCCCTCGGGAACGTGCGCCAGACCCTCGCGCGCGATCATGTGCGGACGACGTCCCTGCACCGACGTGCCGAACACCTTGATGTCCCCCGAGATGATCGGGACGAGACCCGAGGTGGTCAACAACGTGGTGGTCTTGCCGGCGCCGTTCGGACCGAGCAGTGCCACCACCTCACCGGGGTTCACCGTGAGATTCAAACCGCGAACGACGGAAACACCGTTGTAGCCGGTGTTCAGATTCTCGATTTCGAGCAGAGCGTTCATCAGTGTCCTCCCTCGGTTGCGCTGGACCCGAGGTACGCCTCGATCACCTTGGGGTCTCGCTTGATCTGATCCGGAGTTCCCTCGGCGATCTTCACGCCGAACTCGATCACGTAGATGTAATCGCACACCTCCAACACCAGACCCATGTCGTGGTCGACGAGGAAGATCGTCAGTCCGGCGTCGATGATTCGACGCAGTCGCCGACCGAGTTCCTGCGATTCGGCGGTGTCCAGTCCGGCCGCCGGTTCGTCCATGCACACCAGGTCGGGGCGCGCGGCCAAGGCCCGCGCCGCCGAGACCAGCTTGCGCTGCCCCTGACTGATCTCGTTCGGATACTTCTTGGCCAGGTCACCGATGCCCAGCACCTCGAACGCGAAATCCACACCACTGCGATCCCGCTTGCGGCCGGGCCGCACCAGATCCAGCAGGAAGTTCTTGGCGGACTGGCGTTCCGCGGCCACCTGCACGTTCTCCTCGATGGTGAGATCGTCGAAGAGCTCGAGCGACTGCCAGGTACGGCCGAGACCGAGACGCGCGCGGTTGTGGACCGCCATGTCGTTGATCTCCTGACCCTTGAACTCGATACGCCCCGTGGTGGGCACGAATCCCGTGATGCCGTCGATGAACGTGGTCTTGCCCGCGCCGTTCGGGCCGATCAGCCCCACGAGCTTGCCTTGTTCGACGGAGATGTCGACGTTGTTCACGGCCCGCAGGCCACCGAACGTGACGGACATGCCGCTCGTTGTCAGAAGGCTCACTGCCCCACCCCCATGGTTCGTGGTTCCCCGTCTTGTTTCTGTTTCGACAGAGCGTCTTTCCTCGCGCGTCTCAACGCTCTTTGCTCGGCCAGCAGTCGTGGTGCGCCCGCGAGACCCTCGGGATTACGCACCGCCGTGATGATGAGTCCGACGCCGCCGATGAGGGTGGCGTAACCCTGATCGATGTGCAGGATGTTCTCGAGGAAGTTGAAGTTGAGACCGTTGGGAACGACGATCCCCGCCAACACCGCACCCGACACGCTGGCGATGCCCCCGAGATAGGCGAACGCCAGGAACGTCAGGGACGCGAAGGCACCGAAGTACTGCGGGGTGACCGATCCGAAGCGATAGCCGGACAGCGCACCACCCATACCGGCGATAAAGGCGGCCAGACCGAACGCCAGGATCTTGGTGCGCGCCACGTCGATACCCGACGCGGCCGCCGCGCGCTCGTTGGACCGCACGGCCAGGAACTGTCTGCCGGTTGCCGACCGACGAACGTTCACCACCATCAGACACAGCAAGACGACGAACACCAGACAGACCACCCCGAACCACACGTTCGGAGGCACGTCGTCGCGACCCTTCAGACCGAGCACCCTCAGCGCCGTGTTGTTCGGCCCGAAATCCTTGCCTCCGATCATCGGAGGGTCGACACGCAAAGCTCCGAGTTCTCCGGCGAAGGTCTTGTTCTTGAAGACGAGTTGTTCGATCGCCACCGCTGCCGCCAGGGTGATGACGGCCAGGTTCACCCCGCGAAGGCGTAGAGCCGGAATGGAGATGGCCGCGCCGAACAGAGCCGCCACCACCGAGCCGATGAGTGGGGCCAACGGGAACGGAAGGTCGGAGAAGTACTTCGACATGAAGAAGCCGGCGGTTCCCGCCAACGCCATCTGCGCCAGCGAGATCTGACCGACGAATCCCGTCAGCACCACAAGTGACAACGCGATGACCACGCCCACCAACGTGTTGATGGTCGACTGTCGCCAGTCGTAACTGAACCCGAACAACATGACCAATGTCGCCACGACCGCGGCCACGGTCAGCGCGGTCACGTGCTTGGGCGCCACGGCCGCGGGAAGCTTGCCCGACGACACCGCGCCGCGAACAGGGAGGGCCTTTCCTCGAGCGAACATGGCGATGACGATGACGAAGAAGGGCAACGCCTGGGTGAGACCGGCGGTCGGCAGCACACCGCGCGGAAACCACGTCTGCGCGCCCTGGTACTGCACCCACCCTTGCAGCATCGCGATACCGATACCGGCGACCACGGTGACTCCGAACGACGAGAAGCCGGCGAGCAGCGCCGCTCCCAGCGCCGGAACGATCAACAACGGAAGGGTGATCGTGTCCAAGTTGGTGATGGGCGACGCGAGGATGCCCACCAAACCGGCGATGACGGTCGACAACACCCAGTTCGCCCCGGCCAGGAAGTCGGGCGAGAAGCCGAGCAACATCGCGCCCTTCTCGTTTTCGGCCGCCGCGCGCGTGGCCAGACCGAAACGTGTGAAGCGAAACAGCGCCCACAGCGCGATGGCGATCGCCACGACCACGGCGACGAGGAACAGCTGGTTGTTGGGGATGGCCCCCAGTTCGCCGGGAAGGTCGACCTTCCCCTTGGGAAGCGGGAACTGCACACCGGTACGGGCCAGTTCGCCGAAGCGAAGTCGCAGGAACTCCTGGAGCACCACGAACAGTCCGACCGAGGTGACCACCTTGGCCAGAACCGGGGCGTTGCGCAACGGGCGGAAGATCAGAAAATGGAGGGCCAGACCGAACAACACGGCCAACACCAGCGAGACGATCAATGCCGACGCGGTGGTGAGACGGTCGCCGGGAAGATCGATGACGGTGGGCCAGTTGATCAGGTCCAGTTTGTTGCCGTCCTCGCGGAACCAGTTGACCGGAATCTCGATGAGGACCAGCGGATTGGGCAACGGCGGCACGTAGAACTTGCCCTCCATGCGCAACCCGTAATACCAGTACGCGACGAAGATGGTCACCACACCGTTGGCGAAGTTCACCACACCCGAACCGCGATACGTCAACACCACGCCGAGGGCGATGGCGGCCATCAAGGCCCCGGTGCCCACGTTGGAGAACATGGGTGCGAGCTGTCGCGCGTCCCATACGTACAGGATCGCGAAGACGAACAACACGATCGCCGATCCGGTGAGGGCCGGCTTGCGACGAGCGACCTTCAGCAATCCTTCGAGCACAGACTCTTCCCCCGCTTCATCGGGTCGGTTGACCCGCTCACACCGTCGACCCCGCAGGGCCGACCCGTCATTTCACGAATGAAACATCGTCAGACGATCCTGACGAACGAACCGCGTCGGGTCGAGAGCGAGGCACCAGGCACCCGCTCTCGACCCGACGTTCGACCCGTGAGGGCCGAGAGTTCGAATCAGCCCTGACCGAGTTCGGCCACCGGGTTGATGGCCTTGCCGTTGTATCCGTCGAGGACGGACACGTACTCGGCGCCTTCCTGCTTCTGGATACCCACGGAGAATCCGCAGAGGCTGGGGAAGGTGGCGTTCGCGCCGCACTTCATGTCTCCAGCCGCCATCCACTGCGGTCCGGCGAAGGCCTTCACCGCGGCGCGGATGCCCGCACCATCGGTGGCGCCGCCGTTCATGAACTGGGCGACGGTCATGAAGGTGGCGAACGTCGGACCGCTGAATCCGGTGTACTCCAGATCCTCGATGCCCTCGGTCTCGGCCCACGCGAAGACCGCGTCGTTGTAGGCGTCCTGGTTGGGGTCGCCCGCGATCTCGTACGAGAAGCCGTAGCCGACGAAGTACCAACCGTCGGGCAGCTTGCCGGACTCACCGACCGACTTCATGTGATCCTGCATCGGGGTGCCGAAGCACAAGCCGGTGGTGACCACGGTGGTGTCGATCTCGAGGGTCTTGATGGCGTCGTAGATACCGATGCAGCTCTGCACCGTCACGAGCGGCAAGAAGACGTCGGCCGTGTCCGCACCGGCCGACTGGATGGCGGTGGCCATCTCGGTGGAGCCGGCGGTGTCGGCCACCGGCACACCGGTGACCTCGAGGCCGAGGCTCTCGAGCACGGGCTTGGTGAGCGCGGTGAAGGCGATCGTTCCGGCCGGGTTGTCGTTGTACACGACCGCCGCCTTCTTGATCTCCTTGCCCTCCAACTCACCGAGGTAGTTCGCGGCGAACACCGACATGCCCTGCACGACTCCGGGCGAGCCCGGGGTGAACGCGTAGGCGTCGGTGGCCAGGAACTCCGGCGTGGTGGTGGGGTTACCCAGGATGACGGGCTTCTTGTCCTTCAGCCCGTCGAGCAAGGGTGCGGTTCCGTTGAACATCGCACCGGTGACGACCACCTGCACGTCGTCGTTCGCCAGCATCTCCTGCGCGCACTTCTGGCCGTCCTCTTCCTTCGTGACGAAGCACTCGACCAGTTCGATCGGACGACCGCCGATTCCACCGAGGAAGTTGTTGATCAACCACACGGCGGAACGGGCGCCATTGGAGGCCTCCGGGAACGCCGGGGTGCCACCTTCCTGGTTCACGTAACCGATGTAGATCGGGTCACCGCTGGCCGCACCCGCGGTGCCGCCGGTGTAGGCGAGCGCGGTGTCGAGCGTCGACTGCGCGACCGGGCTCTCCGACGGAGCGTCGGTGCTGGGAGCCTCGGACGTCGGCGCCTCCGAGGTGGGAGCCTCGGTGGCCGGAGCGGAACTTTCGCTGCCGGAATCCTCGCTACACGCGCCGGCGAGCAGGCCCATGACGGCCAAGCCCGCGACGAAACTGATCTTCTTGCTTCTCACATTTCCCCCTTGACGATCGACTCGGTCCGGTGTGGACGAGCCATGCGTCACAGCCTCTCACACGGGGGTATGGGGGTCAATCATCGGAGAGCAGGGTCACGCACCGGGGGCCGGAGCCTCCGTCGAGCCGGGCCCGCCCTCGCGATAGTCGCCGAAGGTCGCGTCGCGCTCGCTCAACGTCGCCGTGACGCCCTTGGTGGCGAAACCCTGCATGTATTCGATCGACGACTTCTGATGGAACCCGAGGGCCTGGATCTCGGCGGTGGCTCGGATACCGGCACGGATGCCCATCGCCTCCATCGCCCGGTGCGCCGCCCGCTTGTTGAGCGCCAACAGGTCGGCGGGCACCTTGGCCACGCGCTCGGCCATGGCCAGAACCTCCTCGTCGAGTCGCTCGGCCGCGTACGCCCGATTGGCGAATCCGGCGTCGACCGCCTCGTCACCCGACATCGAATCACCGGTCAACAGTGCTTCCATCCCCCGTCGCAGGCCCATCATCCACGTCTGCCACTGCATGTCGGGAGGCGACATCGAACGCACGGGCGGGTACCCGATCTTGGCGTCGTGGGCCACGTACACGAGATCGCACGCCGTGGCCAGTTCGCTTCCACCCGCGAGGCAGTAGCCGTGAACCTGGGCGATGATCGGCGTGCTCATGTCCCACATCTCGAACCAGTTGTTGACCACGTGTCGCGACCACCAACCGTCGGCACGCGAGATGGAACGCTCCACGTCGGTGTTCGGCGATCCGAGGTCGTAGCCCGCGCAGAAGCACGAGCCCGCACCGCGAACGATCATCACCGAAACGTCGCGATCCCTGTCGCCGGCGCGCAACGCCTCGAACAGGGCTCCGCGCAGATCGTCGTTGAGCGCGTTGCGCTTCTCCGGACGATTCAGGGTGAGTCGACGAACGCGCGGTGCCGGTTCGTCCACGAGCAGTACCCGATTCGATGTCATGTCAACGATCCTTCTCCCAATAGGGGGCGCGAAGTTTCCGCTTGTTGATCTTTCCCATGGTGTTGCGACCCAGATCGTCGACGAAGTCGACCGTTCGCGGACACTTGTAGTGGCTCAGGCGCTCGCGGCAGAAAGTCAGGATCTCGGCGGCGTCGGGAGGGTTCGCGGGGTCGCGCGGAATCACCAACGCTTTCAGTTCCTCCCCCATCTCGGCGTGGGGGATGCCGATGCACGCGACGTCGAGTACCGCCGGATGTCGTGTCAACACCTGCTCGGCCTCGGCCGGGTAGATGTTGACCCCACCGGACACGACCATGTCACTGAAGCGATCGGTGATGTAGACGTACCCACCGTCGTTCACGTAGCCGATCTCGCCGAGCGTGAACACCCCGGGAGCGATGTTGGCCAGTCGCGTCTTCTCCGGGTCGTTCGGATAGACGACCCCGCGTCCCGTGGAGTCCTTGAAGAAGAGTCGGCCCTCCGTGTTCGGCGGGACCTCGTTGCCGTCGTCGTCGAGAACGATCACGCTGAAGGGCGGAATCGGGCGACCGACCGACCCCGGATTCTCCAGCCATTCGGCGCTCGTGATCTGACACGTCGTACCCACCTCGGTGGCGCCGTAGGCGTCGATGAAGATCGGACCCCACCAGTCGATCATCGAACGCTTCACGTCGACCGGACACGACGCACCGGTGTGCGCCACCAGCCGCATGGACGACAGGTCGTACTTGGCCTTCACCTCGTCGGGAAGGGCGAGCAGACGCACGAAATGCGTGGGAACCATCACGGAGGACTCGGTCCGATGTTCGTGGATCGCCTGCAGGGTCTTCTCGGCGTCGAACTTCGCCAACACCACCATGGGCACCCCGCGCACCAGCAACCTCATGCCGTTCAACGGTCCGGTGTGGTACATCGGGCCGACCACCAGATGGGTGCCGAACTGGGCGAAACGATTCGCCTTCATCCCCTCGAGGTGCTCGGCCATGGTGGAACCACCGGCGAACATCGTGGGGGGCAGCTCGGTTCCCTTCGGACGACCGGTGGTGCCCGAGGTGTACAGAAGGTTCGCCCGCGGAACCACGTCCATGGGCGGATGGTGCGTGGCCCCATCGGCCAGCCACTCCGACCACGTGCGCAGACCGGGATCGTCGACTCCCCAACCGACCACGTCGATGCGCAAACCTTCGCCACGCGCGATGTCGGCCGCCGCCAGACCGCGTTCGAGGGTCTCCGGTCCGACGAACAGCAAACGCGAATCCGAATCGACGAGGATGTACGCCGTCTCCTCGGCCGTGAGATGGAAGTTCACGGGCACGGTGGAGGCACCACCGAGCAGACAGCCGAGGTGGGCCAGTGCCGTCTCGGCGGCGTTCTCGGCGAACACGGCCACCCGACGGCTCGTCCCCAGGTCGGTGGCCAACGCGATGTTGGCCACCCGGTTCAAGATGTCGTCCACCTCGGCCCAACGCAGGGCCTTGTCGGGATCGCGCACGGCGATCTCGTCGGGTCGTTCACGGGCCAGATCAGCGGCGAAAGCGGGCATCGTGCGACCTCAGACGTCCGCGTCCACGCCGCGCGCCAGGAGAGCCTCGCGATGGTTGGTGAAATCACCCGACAGGTCGGCGGGCCCGCCGTAGTGCACCTGCAGGAATCGTCGGGCGAAGAGCCATCGGCCCTCCACCTTTCGATACGTGTCGTCGTAATGAGCGAGAAGGATCCCCGACTGTCCGCCGGTCCGACGGAACCTCTCGCTGATCGCCCATCGCCCGACGGCCTCGTCGGGGGACGCACCGCACCACGCGTCTCCGCTGTGCACCGTCTGGACGACCGCGGCGAATCCGGTCATCGCCCCGAACCACAACTTCGAGATGGCGTCCTTGCCCTCCACCAAACGGCCGCCACCCAGATCCCACACGGCGTCGTCGGCCCAGCACGATCCCCATTGCGGGGCCGAGCGGTGCACCACGGCGTCGGCGTAGCGGTTCACCAGACGCTGGATCGAGACGAAGTCGTCGACGGACACGGGCACGGCGTTGCTCATGGAACAGTTCTAGTCTGCGATGACGCGCGCCGGCGATGGGAGGGAATCATGATCGACGACCATTCGAGACGAGATCTCGGGGACCTGTGGTCGCTGAACGGACGTGGAGCCGTGGTGACCGGAGGTGCCGCGGGCATCGGCGCCGCCACCGTGAGACGTCTCGCCGAGGCCGGCGCCGACGTGGTGGTGGCCGACATCGACGAATCGGGCGCCGCCCGGACCGCCGTCGAGGTGGCGGGTGCCACCGGTCGAACGGTGATCTCCACCCGACTGGACATCGCCGACACCGCCTCGGTGGTGGCCGCGGCCGAGTTGTGCCGGGACCGCCTGGGAGGCCTCGACATCTGGGTGAACAACGCGGGCATCTATCCGACCACCGGGCCGGCCCTCGACGCCGCCGACGACTTCATCGACCGATTGCTGGAGGTGAACGTACGGGGCTCGTACGCGGGGGCCCGCGAAGCGGCGCGCCGAATGAGCAACGGTGGGGTCATCGTGAACCTGGCGTCGACCACCGGGTTCCGTGCGGCGCCCGGCATCAGCGCCTACGTGATCTCCAAGCACGCGGTGGTGGGTCTGACGAAATCGTTGGCCCTCGAGTTCGGTCCGCGCGACGTGCGGGTCGTGGGTGTCGCACCCGGACCCATCGACACCCCCGGGGTACAGGAGCAGATGGCGCCGTTGAAGGCGGCCGGACTCGACGTCGCCAAGCGCATGAGCCAGACGCTCCTCGGTCGTGCCGGAACGGCCGACGATATCGCGCGCGTGATCCTGTTCCTGGCCTCCGACATGGCTGCATGGATCACGGGAGAAGTCGTGGTGGCCGACGCCGGCTCGCTGGCCGGCTGAGACCCGCGCGAGTTGCCTCAACCGCGGGTGACACGCGCGTTTCCCTCGGTCCACCACACCGACAGTCGTCGGAACTCGATGCGCCAACCGTTCGACGTGCGAATCAGTCGGTCCTCGTAGCGTCCGGCGACGATGAAGTTGGGGCCACCCTCGGCGGTCCGACGCACGTGTTGCGATTGCAAGTACGACGAACACGTGGCCCGATCACCGTCGACGACGACGAGATGATTGCCCACCAGGTGCTGCGTTCGATCGAGCGGTTCGAGGGCGCGACGAATCCGGGTCTTGATCGCCTCGCGAC
>CAEZTS010000013.1_pt1 | contig 17282 bp, 12 predicted proteins | sample 7264281 | NCBI WGS metagenome assembly CAEZTS01 (sample SAMEA6813810, study PRJEB35770) | freshwater metagenome | biome: Freshwater; feature: Freshwater reservoir; material: water | place: Czech Republic | collected 2017-08-18 | depth 0.5m m
AGGAACTGGAGTCGGTCTCGAACGAGGAGTTCAAGGCCTCGGTTGTGGGTGCCTACGAGCGTGGTGAGCGCTCGGTGTCGTTGCCCCGCCTTCATCGCCTCGCCGAGATCTACAGCGTGCCCACCGAGCAACTGTTGCCCCGTGACCCGACGGGTGGCGTCGATGGGTCGGCCCCGCGCCGCAAGATGGCCGTCGACCTAGGGGCGTTGGCCGCCAAGAAGGGCGCGGCCTACGAGATGCTCGGTCGTTTCCTGTCGATGATCCAGGTTCAGCGCGGTGACTTCAACGGCAAGGTGCTCACGGTGCGCGCCGACGACGTGCGCGCCATCGCCGCCATGCTGAACGTGGCCACCGAGGACGTGGCCGCCACCTTGGACGACCTCGGTCTGTTGTTCCGGCCGACCGCGTGATGAAGGCATCGGCCGACTTCGGGGTGTACGTGCACATCCCGTTCTGTCGTCATCGTTGCGACTATTGCGCGTTCGCCACCTTCACCGACCGCGACGACGTGATTCCGGCGTATTTGAACGCTCTGTCCACCGAGATCGCCCGTGCGGTGGAGGCCGGTATGCCGCGGGCCACGTCGATCTTCGTGGGTGGTGGCACCCCCACCCGCGTGCCGCCGGGATCCTTGATGCACGCGTTGAGCGGAATCCCGCGAACGGATGATTGCGAATTCACCGTCGAGTGCAACCCCGACGACGTCACGACCGAGATGATGCGTACGTTCGCCGACGGGGGAGTGAACCGGGTGAGTTTCGGCGTGCAGTCGATGCAGGATCACGTGTTGAAGTCGTTGGGTCGCACGCACGATCCGGCCAACGTGGTGAGGGCGATGACCTTCGCCCGCGACGCGGGACTGCACGACATCAACCTCGACATCATCTACGGGGTTCATGGCGAGTCGCTGGACGACTGGCGGCGAACGGTGACTGCCACTCTCGAATTGCAACCGACCCATGTGTCGGCGTACGGCTTGACCGTGGAGGCCGGCACGCCGTTGGCCGACGATCCCGACCGACATCCCGACGACGACGTGCAGGCCGAGATGTACGAGTTGGTCGACGATCTGCTGTCGGCGGCGGGCATGGCGAACTACGAGGTCTCGAATTGGGCCGTGCCCGGACACGAATGCCGTCACAATCGCGTGTACTGGTCGCAGGGCGATTACCTGGGTTTCGGCAGCGCGTCCCATTCGCACCGCGATGGTCGACGATGGTGGAACGTGCGTACGCCGGAGCGTTTCATCGAGGCGATCGGTGGCGGTCGCAGCGCGGAGTCGGCGGGGGAGACCCTGGACTCCGAGGCGCGTCGCATCGAGGGACTTCAGTTGTCCCTGCGAACCACCGCCGGCGTGCCGGTGGAGGCCTTCGATGCCGCCGACGTGGAGATGATGGGCGAGTTGTTGGCGGTCGAGGGCGGACGGGCCCGATTGACGCGGGCCGGGCGCTTGTTGGCCAACGAAGTGGCCCTGCGTTTGAGGTGATGCCGCCGAATCGGCCCTCGGGGGTCGAAGGTGGGGCCCGAAGGTTGTGGGGCTAGGCTGAAGGGGCTTTCGGGCGTGTAGCTCAGTTGGTTAGAGCGCCACCATGACACGGTGGAGGTCCCGGGTTCGAGTCCCGTCACGCCCACCATTTCCGTGCCTTTGGGGGTAGGAGTTCCGATCAGGCGTTGCGGCGCCGCGCCACCACGATCGCACCGATGCCGACGAGCAACACCCACAGGGCCACCTGTGCACCACCGTCCCCGCGTGAGGAACCGGTGGCGGGCAAGGTGAGTGCGGTCACCGTGATCGACTGCGTGAAGCCGATACCGCTTCCCGGCGCGTACACGGCGAGTGTGTGCGTGCCCGAGGTGAGGTTCGTGGGAAGGTTGCCCGTGAGCGTCACCACTCCTTGGGCGTTCGCGTAGCCCGATCCGATCACCTGCGGCGTGGACGCGACCACCAACTGCACGTACTCGAAGGGCGTGAATCCGCCGAACGACACGGTGATGGCCTCACCGGTGTCGATCGAGTTGTCGGCCACGATCGGCGTCGGAGCCGGAGGTAACGCGCGAACCGTGTCGAGGGCCGGCGGGGGAAGAGTGGTCGAGGGAGCGACCGTGCTCGAGGTCGGCAGCGTGGTGGCGGGCAATGTGGTGGTCGCCGGAGGGGCTTCGTTGGAACTCATCACGAAGATCTCGTCGTTGCCGGAGCTCAATGTGAATCGCCCACCGACGGTGCACAGGCCGCCCGATGTGCAGGACACGGCCTTGATGTACCCCGGCCGACGGCTGGCGCCGGATCCCGTCGCGTACACCACGGGTCTGGCAGTCCCCCAGACTCCACCGACCGACGTGGTCGTGAAGGCTTCGTTCGCGCCATCGGTGTTCCGGAAGTAGCCGGTGGCGGTGCACGATCCCGCCGATCCACAGGAGACCATGGACAGGGTCGTCGTCGTCGAGTTCTGTGCATCGGCGGGGAAGGAAACCTGTTGCGTCTGTTCCCAGACTCCGTCCACGGACGTGATCCGGATTGCGTACGTTCTGCCACCGGAGTACCGGTTTCCGACCGCAGTGCAATTGCCGGCCGACGTGCACGACAGGGAGTCGAGCCCGGAACCGGCTTCCAGCGTGTGGGCCGTCGACCACACTCCACCGTCGGACGAGACGGCGTAGCCCCGATAGGCGCCGGTGGTGTCGGCGAAGTAACCGACGACCGTACAGTTGTCGTTCGATGGGCACGAGACATCTTGGGCCTCGGCCTCGGCGCGCGTGTTGAGGGTGTTCGGCGGGAAGACGACGGTTCTCGCCGTCGACCAGGTTCCGTCGACCGAACTGACGGTGAACCCCTGGTAGTCGCCGTCTCCCTCGTAGTAGAAACCGACCGCGGTGCAGTTTCCGGGGGAGGAACACGAGACCTTCTTCAGTACGGCGTAGTGCTGGGCCGGCACCGTTCCGTTCGGGAAGTCGACCGCGATCGGAGCGCCCCAGGAGCCGGCGGTCGAGGTCACGACCAAGGGTTTGGTGCTGGCGTCCGAGCTCGCATAGTGGCCGACCGCGGTGCAGCTGCCCACCGACGGGCACGAGACACTGAGCAACTTGGCGTCCCGGTACGTGTTCTGGGCTCCCGCGGGGAACGCCACGAGAGTGGCGTGGGTCCACGTGCCATTGGACGACTGCGTGATGAACGGCTGGTTGCGATAGTCCGCGTCCGCAAATCTGCCAACGGCGGCGCAGTTACCGGCTGACGCGCACGAAACGCTCAGAAGTTCGCTTTCACCCGACGGATTCCGGATGCCATCTACAAAGGTGGTGGGTCTGGCTCGACTCCACACACCATTGACGGACGACATGGTGAACGCTTGTTGATAGGTGGACGGATTCGTGAATTCCCCGACGGCGGTGCAGTTCCCGGCGGATGAGCACACGATGCTCTTCACCTCTCCGCCACCGTTCTCCGAATGGGCGCCGTCGTTGTGCGTCACGATCGTCCCGTCACCCCACACCGGCTCAGCCGTGGCTGACGAGGATGACGGCGCCAGGAACGACGCGCCGATCAGGGTAAGCACGATCGTCGTGAGCGACTTGGTGAGATGCGATTTCATCACGACTCCTCGGGAAATAGGCGAACTCGAACATCCGCTCCTCAGAGAATAGGTGTCGTGGGGGTCCTGGCCCGAGACGGCACCCTCGAGGTCGTCGACATCCTCATGGAAGAAGGTCTCAGAGGTCGTGGGATTCGCCACAATGGAGGTGTGACACGCTCGGATGTTCGACGTTGGTTGCTTCTCACCCTTTCGGTCGTCGTCCTCGTGCCGACGGCGGGGATGGCGCTCGCCGTGGTGAACAGCGACGAGCCGGCGTTGCAGACCGCGGCCACCTGGGCGCGGAATCACGGATTCTCGAAGATGGTCGATCGGCTCGAGATGTGGCGTTACGACGGAGAGCCCTCCACCGAGTTGGCCGACGACTTGGCCCTTGCCGACGGTTTGGTCACCACCACGTCGTTGTCTTCCACGCCAACCACGTCGGTTGCGCCGGTGTCGGCCGCTCCGACGACCACCACGACGACCTATGCGCCGACTCCTCTACGAACCGCACAGGAGGTGCCTCTCGACGGCGAGGGTCGTTGGATCCCGGTGGCGGCGGTGGAGGGCCGCAACGTGATGTGGGCCACGTCGACCCGACCGTTGCGCGAGTACGGCTCGGTGCGCGCCACCTTCGTGCGCATCGACCAGAGCGAACTGCGTTTCGGTTTGTACAACGGAACCCAGACTCCGGGCGGGCGGGACTGGGTGAACGGACACAAGGTGGCCGAAGAGGATCTGCCCGATCTCATGGTCGCCTTCAACGGTGGTTTCCGGTTCGAACATCTCGACGGGGGGTATTTCACCGAGGGCCGCGAGGTGAAACCGTTGGTGGACGGTCAAGGAACGATCGCCATCGACCGCGACGGCCGAATCACGATCGGCATGTACGGACGGGACCTCACGAACGACGGCACATGGGTCAGTATCCGCCAGAACCTTCCGCTGATGATCGACGACAACGTCAGCATCGTCGACCTCTATCGCGACGATGAATGGGGCGTGGCCAAGGGTGGAGAAGTGGTGGTCTTCCGCTCGGCTCTGTGCTCGCTCGACGACGGGATGTTGATGTACGTCGCGGCCGGTGACGTGGGTATCGGCGATTTCGCGCGCATCCTCGTCGACGTCGGTTGCCGGAAAGCCGTGCAGTTGGACGTCAACGGAACCTGGCCCCAGATCGCCGTGTATCTGGGATTCGGAACCACGGATCGAAGTGGCATCGTGCTCGACAGCCGCATGCGAAACGCCGACCGGTACATCAACGGCACCGAAAAGGACTTCATCGCCGGATTCGTACGTTGACGGATCGGTTCCGGGGTCGTCGTTAGGCTCGACGAGGTGCACAGGTCCGACCATCAGAAGTTGGCGGAGATCGAGGGACTGCGCGCGGTGGCGGTCGTGTTGGTGGTGCTGTACCACCTGGGAATCGACGTCGTCTCCGGTGGCTACGTCGGTGTCGACGTCTTCTTCGTGGTGTCGGGATTCCTCATCACCGGACTTCTGTTGCGTGAGGCGGACGCGGAGGGCCGAATCTCGCTGGCGGCTTTCTGGGCCCGGCGCATGCGACGCATCGTGCCCTTGGCCGCCTTGGTGGCCTTCACGACGGTGGTCGTCGGACTTTCGATACTGGAACCCGACCGGGATCGAGAGCTCATTCAGGTGGGCCTCGGCGCGGTGGGCTTTTGCGCCAACCTGGTTCTTCACTCGCTCTTGGGCGACTATCTCTCCGGCATGGTGAATCCCTCGCCGCTGCAGCACTACTGGTCGCTCGGCGTGGAGGAGCAGTTCTACGTGGCGTGGCCGCTGGCCGTGTTCGTGATCGTGCGTCTGGCGCGGCGGTGGTGGCGTCCGGCCTTGCGCGCATTCGTCGTCGTCGGGATCGGGGCATCGCTCTGGGCGTCGATCGAACACGCGCGCCCGGGGGCGTCCTCGGGGTTCTTCCTGCCGCAGGCGAGGGCCTGGGAAATCATGCTCGGTTCGCTGCTGGCCTTCGCCTCCGTCGGTGTCGCCCGTCTTCCGGTCGGCGCACGGGCCGCAATCGGTTGGATCGGTCTCGCGATGGTGGGGGTGGCGTCCTGCACCTACGACGCCGAGACGGTTTTCCCGGGTGTCGCGGCACTCCTTCCCGTGCTCGGTGCGGTTGGGATCATCGCCGCCGGCGACACGGCGACGGGTCCGATCATCTTGTTGCGCCATCGATCGCTGCAGTACCTCGGATCGGTCAGCTTCGCTCTGTACCTGTGGCACTGGCCCTTGATCGTCTTCTACGTGCACCTCCACGGCGAGCCGGATTGGTCGGGACGCGCCGTCATCATCGCGATCGCGTTGTTGCTCGCCGAGGCGAGTCGGCGATGGGTGGAGAACCCCGTGCGTTGGAACACGTGGCTCTCGTTGCGGCCGCTGCGATCCATCGGTGCCGGTCTGGTGGCGACCGGTCTGCTTCTGGGGGCGGGAGTCGTGGCGTTGGGAGCCACTCCGACGTCGTCGACGGGCGTCGCGTCGTTCGCGCCGCTGACGACGTCGGTCACCACGAGCACCGTCGCCGTGCCGGTCGCGACGACGACACCCGCCGCCGTGGTGTCGAATGCTCCGACCACGACCGCTCCGCCTCCCGAGCCGCGCCGGGTGCGCGCCTATCTGCTCGGAGACTCGACGATGGCCGTCATGCGCTGGTTCGAGCAGGGACAGGTGGCACTACGCGGCTTCGACTACGTCATGGACGCCGAGGGTTGTCGGCGTCTCTACTACCAGTCCTGCGAATCGCGCGAGTTACGCGTGCCCGACGAGGCGGTCGATGTGATTCCAACCATCGACGTCACGCAGTACGACGTGCTGGTGGTGATGGTCGGCTATCACAGTCGTCCGGGAAGCTTCGAGAAAGAACTCGTCGCGGTTGGTGAGGCGCTGGCGGCCACCGGATTGCCCGTGATCTTCGTGAATTACAAGGAATCGATGACCTTCCCCGAAGCGGGATCGAAGGGCACCCGATCGGTGTACACCGGTTTCAACGAGACGCTCGCCCGACTCGTCGCCGAGGGACGCATGGGTGACACCCGGATCGCCGATTGGAACCGGTTCACGAACGCGCACCCGGAATGGTTCCGGCCCGACGGCATCCACACCACCATCGTCGGCGCCGTCGCCCTCGGGTGGTTCCTGTCGATGACGATCGCCGGCATGTTCGACAATCCGTGTCCCTTCGACGGCGAGTATCCGTGCGTCGTCCCCGACATGGATGACGGGTCGATCGACTATCTCGCACGTTTCGGCGTCGAATACACCGACACGCACTGCTACGAGGACCGCGAGGAGCGACGACGCAAGTGTCGGGAGGATCGTCGGATCACCGCGACGGACTTGTGAGCCTGTCCTCGGGCTGGTGGGCCCGATCGGGGAGGAATCGGAACGCCAACAGCGCACCGACGACGGCCACGATTCCGACCGTGGTGCAGGCGGCTTGGAAACCTTCGAGGAAGGACGTTCCGGCCAGCTCGCGGATGGTTCCCGACACGGCCGGATCACCGACCTGTTCGGCCACGGCGAAGGCCGCTCCGACGGATTCCTCGGCCGCCGAGATGGCGGCATCGGGGAGTTGCAGGGGGGTCAGCAACTCCACGATGCGGGGCCCGTACGTGGTGGCGAAGATGCTTCCGATGATCGCGACGCCGAGAGTTCCGCCCACCTCGCGACCCGTGTCGTTGATGGCCGATCCCACTCCCGCCATGTCGCGAGGTAGCGAACCCATCACCGACTCCGAGGCGGGACTCGTCACCAGAGCCAGACCCGAGGCCATCAGCACCATGCTGGCGATGATCGGTCCGAAGTAGGCCGAGTCCACCTGGAACGTGCCGGCCCAGATCTGGGAGATCCCCATGAACAGCAGGCCGACGGGGATCACGCGCCGGGGACCGTACTTCAACGCCAGTCGAGCGGCGATCGGAGCGGTCACGCCGGCGCCCACCGCGAACGGAAGCGTGTGCAGTCCGGATTCCAGCGGGTCGTAACCACGCACGAACTGGAAGTACTGGGTGATGAGGAACGTGAACCCGAAGAGTGAGAAGAACGCGATGAAGATCGACGACGTGGCGGCGGTGACGCGCATGTCGCGAAAGACCTTCACGTCGAGCAGCGGGTGCTCGGCCGAACGTTCGCGCATCACGAAGGCGACGCCGAACACGAGCGCACCGACGAACCCGAGAATCGACGCGGTGCCCGTCCAGCCCCGGTGCGGACCTTCGATGATGGTGTAGACGAGCAACGACACGAACGAGATCGAGAGCAGGAAGCCGGGAAGGTCCAGTCGCTTGGCGTTCGGGTCGCGGGACTCGGGAACGTAGCGCCATTGCAGGAACAGGGCGATGATCACGATGGGGATGTTGACGAGGAACACCGAGCCCCACCAGAAGTGCTCCAACAGAAACCCGCCCGTGACGGGTCCGAAGGCGACGGCGGCTCCCGACACCGCGGACCAGACGCCGATGGCCTTGGCGCGTTCGGTGGGGTCGCGGAACACGTCGATGACCACGGCGAGCGTGCCCGGGAACACCAATGCCGCACCGACACCCATCAGGCCGCGAGCGGTGATGAGTTCACCAGTGGAGTCCGAGAAGGCGGCCCACGCCGAGAAGATGCCGAACAGCACCATGCCGATCTGCATCATGCGCAGTCGCCCGAAGCGGTCACCGAGACCGCCGCAGGCCAACAACAAGCCGGCGAACACCAGGGCGTAGGAGTCCACGATCCACTGCAGGCCACTGGTGGTGGCACCAAGCTCGCGGGCCAACGTGGGGATGGCCACGTTGATGATGAGGTTGTCCACCACCACCAGGAAGATCGAGAGGCAGAGGATCGCCAGTATCCGCCAACGTCGGCGTTGCACGACCGGATCGGGGTGGGTGAGGGTCTCCGCGGTGTTCATGTAGACAGTGTCTAGTGCTCGATCTAGTCAGTGTCAAGTCTCGGTAGAGGAGTAGCGACGGTCAGCGACGCTTCTTGGGTGAGGCCAGCCCGGATTGTTCGGCCACGGCGCGAATGAGGGCCCGACGACTGGAGACGGGACCGATCTTGGCTTCGAGTGGTCCGTCGATCAGCAACGTCGACAGCCCGTGGGCCATGGACCACATCGCCGCGGCGCGGGCCCGGATGTCCTTCAGTGGTGCCTTGGGGCCGAGCAGGTCACGTACGTGGTCCACGAGCACGTCGAACGAGCCGTCCGCCATTCGTTGCAGTTCGGGGCTGTCGGCGATGGCGCACAGGTCGGGTCGGAACATGACGCGAAAGTGTCCACGGTGGTCGAGGGCGAAGTTCACGTAGGCCTCGAGCAAAGCGGTGGTGGGGTCGTCGGGTTCGGCGGCCAGGGATTCGAGCATCGCGGTCGTGAACAATTCGTAACCCTCGGTGGCGATGGCCTGGAAGATGCCGCGACGGTCGGAGAAGTGGTGGTACGGCGCCTGATGGCTGACGCCGGCCGCGATGGCCACCTGGCGAAACGACAATCCGTCGGGGCCGTTGTCGGCGATGTAATCCACGGCGGCCGCCAGAACGGTGTCGCGCAAGCTCGTGGGGGCCATGCACGCAGGCTACGCCCCACCCTTGACACCGTCAACTTCTGCGACTAGACACCGTCACATGACCACGCTGTCCGACGAAGTCGCCCACAACCGCTATCTGGCCGGAAACTACGCCCCGGTCGCCGAGGAGGTGACCGCGTTCGATCTTCCGGTGATCGGCGAGTTGCCACGCGAGTTGAACGGTCGTTACCTGCGCAACGGACCGAACCCGATCCGGCCCGTCGATCCCTCGGTCCACCACTGGTTCATCGGTGACGGCATGGTGCACGGAATCCGACTGCGCGAGGGTCGGGCCGAGTGGTACCGCAATCGCTACGTCGGATCCGCCTCCGTCAGCGCGGCGCGCGGACTGCCCGACATTTCCGGACGCAATTGGAACAACTCTCCGGGTGGTCCGAACACGAACGTCGGCACCTTCGCCGGCACCACGTGGGCCATGGTGGAGGCCGGAGGCTGCCCCGTCGAACTCACCGACGAGTTGGAGACCGTGGGTCGCAACGATTTCTTCGGCACCCTCCCCGGCGCGTTCACCGCTCATCCGAAGTTCGATCCGGTCACCGGCGAGATGCACGCGGTCGTGTACGCGTGGGCCGAGTGGATGGACCACGTTCAGTACGTCCGCGTGGGTAAGGACGGTCGCGTGAACCGCACGGTCGACATCCCGCTGCCGGGCATGTCGATGGTGCACGACATGTCGATCACGGATCGATACGTGGTGGTGTACGACCAGCCGGTGCTCGTCGACCTCGACCTGGCATTCGCGGGGCGTTTCCCGTTCCGTTGGAACGCCGAATACGGAAACCGCGTGGGCCTGATGCCGCGCGAGGGAACCGCCGCCGACATCGTGTGGGTGGACGTTCCGGTGGGCTACGTGTTCCATCCGATGAACTCCTTCGACACCGCCGACGGCAAGGTCGTTCTGGACGTGTGCTTCTACGACGTGATGATGCGATCCGACCTGCTGGGTCCGTTCGGTGACTCGTTGCCGCGTCTGATGCGTTGGGAGATCGATCCCACCACGAAGCGCGTCTCGACCACGACGATCGACGCGACCAGCAACGAGTTCCCGCGTCACCGAGGTTCGCTCACCGGAAAGCCGTACCGGTTCGGCTACTGCGCCCAGACCGATCCGTCCTCCATGCACTGGCCGACCGTCAAGCACGACCTCGTTTCCGGCGAACGTCGGGCCTTCGATCACGGTCCCGGTCGCGCGGCCGGCGAGCCGGTCTTCGTGGCCCGACCCGGCGGAACCGACGAGGACGACGGCTGGTTGGTCACCTTCGTGCACGACGGCAACGACGACTCGGCCGAGTTCGCGGTGCTCGACGCCCGTGACTTCGACCGCGGCTACGTGGCGCGGGTGAAACTGCCCCAACGCGTGCCGTTCGGCTTCCACGGCAACTGGTGCCCGGACCGACCCTGATCGCGCCGGTTCAGCGGGCGGCGTCTCCGAACCGGTACTCGTGGGTCAGTTCGTCCACGCGGGCCTTCACATCGGGGTCGATGGACGCGCGGGTGGCCGCGATCACGTCGGCCAACTGCTCCGGACGACTGGCGCCCACGATCGGTGCGGTGACCACCGGATTGGCCAGCACCCATTGAACGGCGAGAGTCGCCAGCGAGACACCTGCTTCGGCGGCGATGGGGCGCAAGGCGTCGACCGTCGCGAACATACGGTCGTGCCAATAACGATCGCGGTACCGCTCGGCCGTGCCGGCACCCAAGGTGAACCGTCCTCCGTCGATGGGGGCTTCGGGGCGATGCTTGCCGGTGAGGAAACCTCCGGCCAGCGGGTTGTAGGGGATCACGGCGATGCCGTCCTCGGCGCACAGCGGGAACATCTCGCGTTCGTTCTCGCGGAACAGCATGTTGTAGCGGGGTTGAACGCACTCGAAGCCGGTCACTCGTAGAGCCTCGGCACGACCCAACGACCGGGCCAGTTGGTACGCGAGGAAGTTGGAGCATCCGACGTAACGGGCCTTGCCCGATTTCACGACGTCCTCGAGGGCCAGCAAGGTCTCGTCGATTCGGGTGCCGGTGTCCCAGCTGTGCACCTGGTACAGATCCACGTGGTCGGTTCCGAGGCGCTTCAGCGAGAGATCGATCGAACGCATGATGTTGTGGCGCGAGCTGCCGCTCTCCCACGCGCGACGTCCGGTGGGGAAGAAGCACTTGGTGGCGACGAGATAATCGTCTCGTCGGCCCTTCAACCATTTGCCGACGATCTCCTCGGTTCGACCGAACGATTCCGGAGGTCCACCGAGGGGATACATGTCGGCGGTGTCGAAGAAATCGATGCCGGCCTCGGCGGCGGTGTCCATGATGGCGAACGACGTCTCCTCGTCGCATTGGTGGCCGAAGGTCATGGTGCCCAGACACAGGCGGGAGACGCGCAGGCCGGTGCGGCCGAATCGAACGTGTTGCATCCCGCAACCATACGTTCCCATGACGCAGAGGACCGTCGTCGTCGTCGTTCGACTCTGCTAGTGAGGTGACATGGAAATCGTGTTGGCCGCCGCGGCCGCGTGCGTGTACGGGCTGGGTGATTACTGCGGTGGTCGAGCCTCGCGTCGCGCCGACAGCTTCGCGGTCACCTTCGTCGGACAGATCTTCAGTGTCCTCGTTCTGGGCGTGGCCCTGGTGGCGTTGGCCGACCCGGTGGCGCCGTTGCGCGACTGGATGTGGGGCGCGGCCGGAGGCGCGGGAGGTTTCGTCGGACTGTCGATGTTCTATTTCGCGCTCGCCAAGGGCTCGATGACGGTGGTGGCTCCCACCACGGCCGTCGTCAGCGCGGTTCTTCCCGCGGCGGCCGGCATCGGATTCGGGGAGCGCCCGTCGTTCGTCGCGTACGTCGGCGTCGTGGTGGCCATCGTCGGCGTGGCCCTCGTCTCCGGTGCGGTCGGCGTCGCGCACGTGCCGACGTCGCGTCGCATCATGGCGATCGCGGCTCTGGGCGGATGCGGATTCGGGTGGATGTTCGTGTGTCTCGATCGCACCGGCGACGACTCGGGTATGTGGCCGTTACTCGCGGCCCGAATCGCGTCGATTTCGATCGCCGCGGTCGTCGTCTTCGGACGGCGCACGTCCATCGGGCGTTCGTTCCCGAGGTTGGCCCTGCTCGCCGGGGTCTTCGACATGGGTGCCAACGTTCTGTTCCTGTTGGCCAACCGCGAGGGCTTGCTGACGTTGGTGTCGGTGATCACCGCCCTGTATCCGGTTTCCACCATCGTGTTGGCGATGCGTTTCGATCGCGAGCGGGCCACCCGATCGCAATTCGTCGGGATGCTTCTCGCCGGCGTGGCCCTCACCTTGGTGGCTCTCGGCCGGTGATGCGGGCCGCCGCGGGTCGGTGACTAGGATACAAGTGTAAGACAAGTGCTCGACCGGTGGTCGGGGCATCGGCGAAAGCAGGAATCATGGCCAAGATCAAGGTTGACAACCCCGTCGTCGAACTCGACGGCGACGAGATGACGCGCATCATCTGGCAGTTCATCAAGGACCGCCTCATCCTTCCGTACCTCGACATCGATCTCGAGTACTACGACCTCGGCATGGAGTACCGCGACGCCACCGACGATCAGGTCACCATCGATGCCGCCAATGCCATCCTGAAGCACGGTGTGGGCGTGAAGTGCGCCACCATCACCCCCGACGAGGCCCGCGTCGAGGAGTTCAAGCTGAAGAAGATGTGGAAGTCGCCCAACGGGACCATTCGCAACATCCTCGGTGGTGTGGTCTTCCGTGAGCCCATCATCTGCAGCAACATCCCGCGACTCGTTCCCGGCTGGACCAAGCCCATCGTCATCGGTCGTCACGCGCACGGCGATCAGTACAAGGCCACCGACTTCAAGGTTCCCGGCGCCGGAACCGTGACCATCACCTACACACCCGAGGACGGCAGCGCGCCCGTCGAGATGCAGATCGCCAAGTTCGGCAAGGACGGCGGCGTCACCATGGGCATGTACAACTTCAACGACAGCATCCGCGACTTCGCCCGTGCGTCGTTCCGTTACGGATTGTCGCGCAACTACCCGGTGTACCTCTCCACCAAGAACACCATCCTCAAGGCCTACGACGGCCAGTTCAAGGATCTCTTCCAGGAGGTCTTCGAGGCCGAGTTCAAGGCCGACTTCGACAAGGCCGGTATCACCTACGAGCACCGTCTCATCGACGACATGGTGGCCTGCGCCATGAAGTGGGAGGGCGGCTACGTGTGGGCCTGCAAGAACTACGACGGTGACGTGCAGTCCGACACCGTGGCCCAGGGTTACGGCTCGCTCGGCCTCATGACCTCGGTGCTGATGACGCCCGACGGGAAGACGGTCGAGGCCGAGGCCGCCCATGGCACCGTGACGCGCCACTATCGCGAGCACCAGAAGGGCAACAAGACGTCCACCAACCCCATCGCGTCGGTGTACGCGTGGACCGGAGGCTTGAAGCACCGCGGCAAGCTCGACAACAATCCCAAGCTCATCGAATTCGCCGAGAACCTCGAGCGCGTCTGCGTCGAGAGTGTCGAGGGGGGCGAGATGACCAAGGACCTCTCGATCCTGATCTCGAAGGATCAGCCGTGGCTCACCACCGAGGACTACCTGGCGGCGCTCGATCGTCGTCTCCAGCAGAAGATGTCCTGACGCGATGCGTGCGGTCGTTCTGCGTTCGCATGGTGGGCCCGAGGTTCTCGCCATCGAGGAGGTCGAACAACCGGTTCCCGGACCCGACGACGTGTTGGTGGCCGTTCGGGCCACGGCTCTGAATCGGGCCGACATCCTGCAGCGCATGGGCGGCTATCCCGATCCGCGTCGGGGACTGTCGCTCGAGATTCCGGGTCTCGAGTTCAGCGGGGTCGTGCACGCCGTCGGAGATCGGGTCACCATGTGGAAGCCCGGTGACCGCGTGATGGCCATCGAGGCGGGCGGTGGATACGCCGAGTTCATCTGCGTTCACGAGCGACAGTTGATGGCCGTTCCCGCGTCGGTGTCGTTGGCCGATGCGGCCGCCATCCCCGAGGTGTTCCTCACCGCGTGGGATGCCCTCGTCGTGCAAGGTGGACTCACCTCGGGCCGGTGGGCGTTGGTTCACGCCGGAGCCTCCGGAGTGGGAACCGCCGCCATCCAGATCGCCAAAGCCATCGGGGCCCGCATCGCGGTCACGTGTTCCGCCGGCAAGATGGGCGCCTGTCGTTCGTTGGGCGCCGACCTGGTGATCGAGCGGTCGCCCCACGATTGGGCGAGCGAGTTGTCCGCCGCGGTGCCTTCCGGTGTGGACGTGGTGCTCGACGTGGTGGGTGGCGACGAGGTGGATCGGAACCTGCGCGTGGTGGCCACCAAGGGCACCGTGGTTCAAGTGGGCCTGATGGGCGGAGCGTCCACCAACGTGAACGTCGGTCTGCTGTTGACCAAGCGCGTTCGTTGGATCGGAACCACGTTGCGCGCGCGACCGATCGAGGAGAAGGCGACGCTCACCCGGCGTTTCGCCGCCGAGATGCTTCCTCTGTTCGACGATGGCAGTTTGAGGCCCATCATCGATCGTCGGTATCCGCTCGAGCGCATCGCCGAGGCCCACGAAGCGATGGGCGCCAACGCGAACACGGGCAAGATCCTGATCGATGTCGGCACTTTCGACTGACACCTCGTCGCCGGACGTTCATCTCCGGACGACCCATCATCGGGGGCTCGACGGGCTGCGAGGTGTCGCGGTCGTCCTGGTGCTCGTCTTTCATTCCGGTCTCGGGTGGATGCCCGGTGGTTTCCTCGGCGTCTCGTTGTTCTTCACGCTGTCGGGCTATCTGATCGTCGATCTGTTGCTGGCCGAGGGGGAGCGCACTGGTCGCATCGATCTCCGGGCCTTCTGGTCCCGACGCTTGCGTCGACTGGCTCCGGCCTCGTTGATGGTGATCGCGGCCGTGGTCGGTCTCGCGACCTGGTTGAGCACCGGCGTGGAAGCCGACCGTGTTCGGGGTGATGCGGTGTCGTCGGTGGCCTACGTGGCGAACTGGCGTTTCATCCTCGAGGGTCAGTCGTACGATCAACTCTTCGCCGCTCCGAGTCCGTTGCAACATCTCTGGTCGTTGGCCATCGAGGAACAGATGTATATGTTCGTGCCGGTGGTGGTGGCCCTGGTGTTCGCCCGCGGCGGTGGGCGTCGTGTCGTCGCGGTGATCCTCGCTCTCGCGTCGGTTGCGTCGGTGATCGCTTCCATGGTCACGACCCGGCACGACGTCGTGTACTACGGCAGTCACACGCGGGCCGCCGAATTGTTGATCGGGGCGTTGTTGGCGTGCGTGCTCGGTCGTCGTTGGGACGGTGCGTCGCGGTTGTTCGCGCGCTCCTGGTCCTCGTTCGGAGCGTTGGCGCTGCTCGTCATCGTGGCCTTGGCCCGCGTCAGCGACGTCGGTTCGCCGTGGGTGTACTCGGGGTCGTTGGCCGCGTTCGCACTGTTGTCGGCGGTGGCCGTGACCGGTTCCATCGTGCCGGGCACGACCGCTCGAGTCCTGGGCTGGCGTCCCTTGGCGTCGGTGGGCAAGGTCAGCTACGGGCTGTACCTCGTTCACTGGCCGGTGATCGTGTGGATGAACGAGGATCGGCTGGGATTCGGCGGCGTCGCCCTCTTCGCGGTGCAGATGGCCGTGACGTCCGTGATCGCCGTCGTCAGTCATCGTTTCGTCGAGATGCCCGTTCGAGAGCGACGACTGTTGCGACGTCCGTCCACGGCCGGTGCCACCTTGATCGTCTCCATCGTCGTCACGGTCGCTCTCGCCATCACGTTCCTTCCGTCCGTCGACGCCACGCCCGACGCCGACGTCGAGGTGCTCACCACGATCCCCCGTGTCGGCACGTCGGTTCCGATCGCGGTGGATGAACCCGTCGGCGACGTCTTCGACGGATCGGGTCCGATGAGGGTGCTGGTGGTGGGGGACTCCACCGCCGAGAACATCGCGCGGGCTCTGGCCGACGTGGGCGATCCCGATGTCGGGGTCGTCTCGGGTGGTGTGCTGGGGTGTCCTTTGGTGCCGGCCTCGAGGGTTCGTGATCGCGTGGTGGGGGAACAGGACGTCACCTATTGCCCCGACGTGATGCGACTGGTGTCCGACAACGCCGCGAACGTCGACGTGATCCTGGTGGTGGTGGGCATCGCGAATCAGTGGGACTACCTGCCCACGAGCGGGTCGACCTGGATCGAAGCCGGAACGTCGGAACACCGAGTCGCCCTGGACGCTCTGATGGAACGTATTCAGGACCGAGTCGATCCTCTCGGAGTGACCACGCTGCTGCTCGAGGCCCCGGCCGTGCGCGACAAACCGGATCTGCTCGGCGACGATCCCGAGGCCATCGCGAAATGGTCGGAGGTGATGCGGGGTTGGGATCGGCGGTGGGCGTCGGTGCGGGTCGTTCCGTACGCGGATCTGTTGAGCGATCCCTACGGAGAAGCCGGTCGCGCCGAGCGACCCGACGGCGTGCACCTCGATCGCGCCTTCGCCGCCGACATCGCGCGCGATCCGTTGTTGCCGCGGATTCGTCTGGCCTGGGCCGCCGCGCTGAGCGACGTGGCGACCGGCTAGGTCGCGACGACGTCAGTTCACGTCGACGGTGCGGGTGTGCCAGCCGGTGGCGCCGTCGGGGGCCACGCTCGCGACCTCCTCGGTCTGCGTGTAGCCGCTCTTGTCGGTGGCGCGAACACGGATGTTGTGTCGGCCCGGGGTGGCGGTCCAATCGACGCTCCACAGGCGCCAGGCGTCGTCGGTGAGGTCCTCGCTGAGCGTCGCCTCGATCCATTCGCCTTCGTCGACGCGCACCTCGACCTTGGCGACGCCGGTGTGTTGGGCCCAGGCGACGCCGGCGATCTTGGTGGGACCGGAATCGATCTTCTGTCCGCGACGCGGGACGTCGATGCGCGACTGGGTCTTGATCGGAGCCTCGCGCGCCCAGCCACGGGGCACCCAGTAACCCTCGGCGTCGGACCAGCGGTTGATCTCGATCTCCGAGATCCACTTCGTCGCCGACACGTATCCGTAGATCCCCGGGACGATCAGGCGCGCGGGAAAGCCGTGCATCAATGGAAGCGGTTCGCCGTTCATGCCGATGGCCAACATCGCGTCACGACCGTCGCGGGCCACGTCGATGGGGAATCCGCAGGTCCAGCC
>CAEZTS010000014.1_pt1 | contig 16691 bp, 18 predicted proteins | sample 7264281 | NCBI WGS metagenome assembly CAEZTS01 (sample SAMEA6813810, study PRJEB35770) | freshwater metagenome | biome: Freshwater; feature: Freshwater reservoir; material: water | place: Czech Republic | collected 2017-08-18 | depth 0.5m m
ATGAGGATCGCGACGAAGTAGAAGACCGCCAACGGAACGGACAGGAGGGCCAGCGTGATCGGATCGCCCGATGGCGTGATCACCGCCGCCAGGACCACGATCAACATCACCGCCACCCGCCAACCGTCGACCAACTGACGAGGTCGCAACACCCCGACCAACTGCAAGAACACCAGCAGGACGGGAAACTCGAAGCCGATCCCGAACGCCGCCATCATCAGACCCACGAAACTGACGTACTTGCTGATCTGGAACGCTTGTTGGACGTCGCTGCCGGACCACGAGATCAGCCACTCCAAACCCTTGTCGAGCGTGAAATAGGCGAAGAACCCGCCGACGACGAACAACACCACCGACGACAGGACGAACGGAATGGCGTACTTCTTCTCCTTGGCGTGCAGGGCCGGCACCACGAAGCGCCAGATCTGCCACAGCACGACCGGGAGCGCCAGGATGAGACCTCCGTACAGCGAGATACGTAACCGGGCGTTGAAACCCTCGAGCGGACCGAGCGTGAAGAAGTCGCAGTTGGACACCAGATCGGGTCGCCGTTGACACAGGTTGTCGTACGGTTGACGCAGGAAGTCGAGGACCGGTTCGTAGAAGGCCAGCACGACCATCATCCCGGCCACCACCGCCAACGCCGACCGGATGAGCCGACTACGAAGTTCGGCCAGATGTTCCGTGAGCGTCATCGCGTCGTCGGTCCTGGCGACGCGCCCCTTCTTGAAGAACCGGAGTTTCACGTCGGCTTCGCCTCGTCATCGGCATCGGGAGCCGTGGTCGAGTCAGTGGACGACTCCGTGGCCGCCGTCCGATCGCCCTCCGTCCGCGACGCTTCCTCGAACGAGCGTTCCGCGTCCTTGCCGACCTCCTTGATCGTGTCGCGCACCTCGTTCATCGGACGCATCACCGCGTCCTTCGTCAATTGCGCGGTCTCGCGGAACTCGCGCATCGGCTCGTCGAAGGCGTTGCGGAACTCGCTCTGGAAACCGGTGCTCATCCGCTTCAGTTCGCCGTACACCCGGCCGAAGCGCCGGATCGCCTCGGGCAGCTTCTCGGGTCCGAGAACGATGAGGGCCAACAACACGATCACCACGATCTCGCTGCCGGACAGGTTGAACACGTCCCGAGTCTAGGTTTCACGCTCCGCGCGGGATGCCTCTCGGAGGGGTTCGTCGCGGACCAGGTGTCACAATGGGTCCGTGCAGCAACAGCGCCTCCCCTCCCTGCTCGACCCGCCGGTGGCGTTCGCTCACCGTGGGGCGCGGGCCCATGCACCCGAGAACACCATCGAGGCGTTCCAACTCGCCCTTCGCCTCGGTGCCACCGGTCTCGAGAGTGACGTCTGGATCACCGCCGACGGCGAGGCGGTTCTCGATCACGACGGAGTGGTGAAACGGCGTGGGCGACGGGTGCCGATCTCGTCGGTCGGACGCGAGGCCCTCCCCGAGCACGTTCCGACACTGGCCGAGATGCTGACCTCGTGCCCCGGCGACTTCGACCTCTCCCTCGACGTGAAGGACCCCGATGCGTTGCCCGCGGTGTTGGACGCGGTTCGCCGGACTCGCCCGGACCTCGAGACACGCCTGTGGTTGTGCCACCACGACTGGCGCGTCGTCGCCGGGTGGCGTCCGTCCACGACGGCGCGACTGGTCGACTCCACGCGCCTCGCGCGCGTCAAGGAGGGTCCGGAACGACGCGCCGCGTCGCTCGCCGAAGCCGGCATCGACTGCATCAACATGCACCACTCCGACTGGAACGGTGGGCTCGTCACCTTGTTCCATCGCTTCGACCGCTTCACGCTCGGCTGGGACATGCAACAGGACCACGTTCTGCACGACGCGTTTCGCATGGGCCTCGACGGGGTCTTCAGCGATCACACCGACCGCATGATGGAGGCCTATTCGGCCCAGATCGGCACCGGCCCCTGACGGGGACCGGGTCGGCTCAGAGCCACGCCCACGCGCTCGCCGGCCAGATGACGACGAACGCGCGTCCACGGATCTCGTCGATGTCGATCGGACCGAAGTCCCGACTGTCGAAACTCTGGACGCGGTTGTCCCCCATCACGAAGACCATGTCCTCGGGAACGGTCAACGGCGCGATGTCGGTGTGATTGCCGCACCGCGACGACGGCTCCACCGCCGCCGTCTGCTCGGGATTCAGGTACGGCTCCTGCAGCCGACGCCCGTCGATGAAGACCTCGCACGAGCGAACCTCGACGGACTCTCCGGGCAGTCCGATGACGCGCTTGATGAGATCGTCGTGATTGTCGACGCCGGTGAGACGGTCGAACACGATCACGTCGCCCCTGTTCACGTCGTGCAGCCGGTACGAGAGCTTGTTCACCAACACCCGGTCCTCGGGCATCAAAGTGGTCTGCATGCTCGGGCCGTCGATGTAGTACTGCTGGAAGAGGAAGACGCGGATCAGGAGCGCCGCGACGATGGCGACGGCCACCACGGCGACCCACTCCCACACCGCCCGGATCTGCTGACGTCGACGTTCGTCGGGATCCACGCGCGGCGATTCTCCGGTCTCCTCGTCGGCCATGGCCGGGGCGAAGGCGCCGTCGATCTCGATGTCGCGTTCCATGACGGTCACACGGTACCGGCTCGACGCTCAGAGCGAGGCGATCAACCTCTCGACACGCTCGTCACGGCTCTTGAAGGGGTCCTTGCACAGGACGGTTCGTTGAGCCTGATCGTTGAGTTTCAAATGAACCCAATCGACCGTGTAGTCGCGCTTGCGCTCCTTGGCCGCGCGAATGAACTCGCCGCGCAGTCGCGCCCGTGTGGTCTGGGGCGGGGTGTCCATCGCGGTGGTCACGTCGCTCTCGGCACAGATCGTCTCCACCAATCCGTGCGACTGCAACTTGTTGAACAGACCCCGATCGCTCACCAGATCGTGGTACTGCAGGTCCACCAACTGGGCCCGGGGATCCCCCATGTCGATGCCGTGACGCCGACAATAGGAATCGAGCAGTCGATGCTTGATCACCCAGTCCACCTCGCGATCGAGCTTCAACGGGTCGTTCTCGATCGTGGTGATGCAGTGTTCCCACATCTCGAGGGCTCTTTGCTCCATGGGAGGAAAACCCTTCGTCTCGGCGTAGCGCAACGCCCGGTCGAGATACTCGCGCTGGATGTCGAGGGCGCTCACCTCGCGTCCGTTGGCCAGACTCACCGTCCGCCGACACGTCATGTCGTGGCTGATGTCCCGGATCGCGCGAATGGGATTCTCCAGGGTCATGTCACGCAGGACCACCATCGGATCCTCGAGCATTCGCAGGATGCACGCCGTGGAACCGAGCTTGACGAAGGTGGAGTACTCGCTCATGTTCGAGTCCCCGACGATGACGTGCAGACGGCGGAATCGCTCCGCATCGGCGTGGGGTTCGTCGCGGGTGTTGATGATGGGACGGCTGCGGGTGGTCGCCGACGACATGGTCTCCCAGATGTGGTCGGCGCGTTGCATGATGGAGTACACCGGGCCGCGGGCGGTCTGGACGATCTTGCCGGCTCCGGTGAAGATCTGACGTGACACCAGGAACGGAATCAGAACCGAGGCGTGGGCTTCGGCGTCGTCACCGCGGGCCGTGAGATAGTTCTCGTGGCAGCCGTAACTGTTCCCCGCCGAGTCGGTGTTGTTCTTGAACAGGTACACCGTGCCGCGAATGCCTTCCTCGCGCAGACGCTCCTCGGCCGACACCAGCAACGACTCCAGGATTCGCTCCCCCGCCTTGTCGTGGACGACGGCGTCGTAGATCGAGTCGCACTCGGGCGTCGCGTATTCCGGATGCGAACCCACGTCGAGGTACAAACGGGCACCGTTCTCGAGGAAGACGTTCGAACTGCGACCCCACGTGACCACCTTGCGGAAGAGGTAGCGGGCCACCTCGTCGGGGCTGAGCCGACGCTGCCCCTTCAGCGTGCACGTGACGCCGTACTCGTTCTCGAGCCCGTAGATGCGCCGGTCCATGGGGGCAACCTAGTGCCACGGTCGCATCGATGATCGGTCGGGGTCGTACGGCCCCGTGGACGTCACGCCAGGAGCGCGACCACCTCGGCATCATCGAGTCGTCGGAAGCAACGTCGTCCGTTGGAACGCGACAACACGGCCACCTCGGTGTCGCTGGCGCCCAACGTGCGATCGGGACCCGACAACGCGGCGACGCAGCCTCGGACCGCCGAGCGCAGGTCGTCGTCCTTGCGCCAGGTGTCGGCGAGACGATCCGCGATGGACTCCGCGTCGCCGCCGAGAACGCTCATGCCCTGCTCGTCGACCAGCGTTCCGTCGTACATGATGTGGAACAACTGGTCCGATTCCTGGGTGAAACCCACCTCGGCCACCAGTATCTCCACCTCGAGGGGCTTCATCTCGTGGGTGAAGGTCTGGCCCAGGATTTGCGCGTACTCGTTGGCCAGACTGCGGGCCTCGACGTCGTCGCGCGAATACTGGTAACCCTTCACGTCGGCGTTGCGCACACCGAAACGTCGGAGTTGGTCGAACTCGTTGTACTTGCCGACTCCGGCGAAGCCGATGCGGTCGTAGATCTCGCTGATCTTGCGCAGGGTGTTGGAGGTGTTCTCGGCCACCAGCACGATGCCGTCGGAGTACTGCACGGCCACCAAGGCGCGGCCGCGGGCGATGCCCTTGCGGGCGTAATCCGCCCGATCCTTCATCACCTGCTCGGGAGAAACGTAGAACGGCTGGTTCACGACGCACCTCCCCCGAGAATCGCCCGTTGCTCGGTGAGGAAACCCTCGAAACGGGGCGCCAGATCGGAATCGGCCCGACGCACCCATCCGTCGGACGTGATGGTGGCCACCACCGGATAGATGCCGCGCAAGGCATCGGCGCCACCCGTGGCCGCGTCCACGTCGGCCGCCTCGTGGAGCGCCCGACACGCCAACGTGATGGCGTCCTCCACGGACATCCCGGGACGGTAACCGACCTTCAGGACCGTCGACGCCGGCCCGCCACCCGAGCCGATCGCGACGAAGTCGCGCTCCTCGTAGCGGCCTCCGGTGACGTCGAAGTCCCACAGTCGGCCGGTGCGACGCAACAAGTCGTAGCCCGCGAAGATCGGAGAGACACCGAGGCCCTGCATGGCGGCCGGGAGATTCGCGCGAACCAACTGTGACAGCTGGTTCGCCTTGCCCTCGAGGCTGATGGGGCGACCGTCGAGTTTCTCGAAGTGCTCCAACTGCAGTTGGAAGACCTTGATCATGTCCATGGCGGGGCCGGCGGTCCCGGCGATGGCCACACCGCTGAACCGGTCGGCCGGAACGACCTTCTCCATCTCGCGATTGGAGATGCGATGACCCATCGTGGCGCGACGGTCACCGGCCATCACCACGCCGTCCTCGAAACGAAGCGCGAGAACCGTGGTTCCGTGGGGAGCGTTGACCGCACCCACACCGGTCGTCGACTCGACTCCGAACGGCTCGATCCCCACGCGACGCAGGAGAGACACGAAGCTGCTACCCGGATCGTCATCCGGGCCGAACATCGGCACCACTCACTCACCACCCTTTTGGATGTACGACTTCACGAAATCCTCGGCGTTGGCCTCCAACACGTCGTCGATCTCGTCGAGAAGATCGTCCAGCTCGGCGCGCAACTTGTCGCCCTGCTCGGTGGTGGCACCGGACTCGTCGGCCACCTCGGCGGTGCGGTCCGACGACGTCTTCTGTTTGTGCACTCGTTCGGCCATGGTTTCTCCTCGTCTCAATCCTGCCACCAAAGAACGCCGGACGTCTCCTTCAGGCGCCCAGACGTTCGACCAGATCCGAAATCGATGTACTGGCTTCCAACAAGGCCCCCACGTGGGCCTTCGTGCCACGCAACGGCTCCATCATCGGAACCCGACGCAGAGGGTCGCGCCCCACGTCGAACACCATGCTGTCCCAGTTCGCCGCCACGATGTCGTCGGGCCAGCGACGCAGGCATTCGCCTCGGAAGTAGGCCCTCGTCGTGTGCGGAGCGTGGTCGACACCGTGTTCGACCTCGTCGGACGACACGAAGGTGCGCAAACCGACCTTGGCCGCCAGGCCGCGCCCGGGCCTCATGTCGTGGTACTGAAGGTCGATGGCCCGCAGTCGCGCGTCGCCGGGGGCGATGTCGTGTCGTCGCGAGTACGCGTCGAGAAGTCGTTCCTTGGCCACCCAGTCCACGATGTCGGCCACGCTCGACCGGTCGCCGGAGAGGCCCTGCAGCACCTCCTCCCACAACCCCAACACCAGTCGGCCCACCTCTTCTCCGACCGACTCCAGACCGCGCTCGGCGGCGTAACGCGTGGCGCGCTCGAGAAGCTGCCACTGGATGTCGAGAGCGCTCATTCGCGCACCCGACTGCATCAACAGCGTGCGACGCAACGTCGGATCGTGGCTGACCTGGCGAATCGCCGGTACCGGATGTGCCAGGGCCAGATCGGACCCGATGAAGGAATCCTCGATCATGCTGAGGACGATGCTCGTCGTGCCCAACTTCAGCAACGTGGCACCCTCGGACATGTTCGCGTCGCCGACGATCACGTGCAGCCGGCGGTACTTCTGCGGATCACAATGCGGTTCGTCGCGCGTGTTCACGATGGGCCTCTTGAGCGTGGTCTCGAGACCCACCTCCTCCTCGAAGAAGTCCGCCCGCTGGCTGATCTGGAACGGCACCTCGTGCGACGAATACCCCGGAGCCTCGCAACCGACCTTGCCCGCTCCACAGAAGATCTGACGGGTCACGAAATGAGGGGTGATCTCCGAGACCAACCGACCGAAGGGCGTCTCGCGGGCCACCAGAAAGTTCTCGTGGCATCCGTAACTGTTCCCCTTGCCGTCGCTGTTGTTCTTGTGCAGGAGCAATTCGGCGCCTTCGGGCAACAACGGGGCGGCCAACGCCATCGACAGTCGGACGATCTCCTCGGCCGACCGGTCGTAGACGAGGGCCTGGAGCGCGTCGGAGCACTCCGGGGTGGAGATCTCCGGGTGCGCGTGATCGACGTAGTAGCGGGCACCGTTCGTGAGGACCGCGTTGACGAGATGCGACTCCACCTCGGGGGCCAGAGCGTCCTCGTACGAGAAACCACGGGCGTCGACGCCCGGTGACTCGTCCTCGAAGTCCCAGTCGACGCGACGGGACCGATCGTTCACGTAGGCGTTGATCAGGACCGACGACGCCGCGACCGGATTCGACTCTCCCCCGCGCACGAGGATCCCGTACTCGGTTTCGATGCCGCAGACCTTGGGAATCGCCATGGCGCGGACCGTCAGAGGTACTGACCGGTGGCGCTGCGCTCGATGGCCCGGCCGCCGGCCACACCCGCGGCGGTTCGTCCCTCGTTCACCAACGTGCGGATGAAGACGATCCGCTCGCCCTTCTTGCCCGAGATCTTCGCCCAGTCGTCGGGATTCGTGGTGTTGGGGAGATCCTCGTGCTCGCGGAACTCCTGACGAATCGAGTCGAGAAGGTCCTGCGTGCGCACGCCCCGTTCACCACCGGCGATCACCCGCTTGATCGCCAGCTTCTTGGCGCGGCGGACGATGTTCTCGATCATGGCACCCGACGAGAAATCGCGGTAGCAGAGAACTTCCTTGTCCCCGTTCGCGTAGGTCACCTCGAGGAAGCGGTTCTCCTCGTCGGTGCGGTACATCATCTCGGCGGTGGCGTCGATCATGGTCGCCACCGCCGCCTCGGGCGATCCGGCCCGCGCCACCTCACCCTCGTCCAGTGGGACGTCGACCGTGAGATACCGGGCGAAGATCTGGCGCGCCGCGGCCTCGGTCGGACGCTCGATCTTGATCTTCACGTCGAGACGTCCGGGTCGCAGGATCGCGGGGTCGATCAGATCCTCCCGATTGGTCGCGCCGATGACGATGACGTTGCGCAGACCCTCCACCCCGTCGATCTCGGCCAACAACTGGGGGACGATGGTGGACTCCATGTCGGACGAGATGCCGGTGCCACGGGTGCGGAACATCGAATCCATCTCGTCGAAGAAGACGATGACGGGCCAACCCTCCTCGCTCTTCTCACGGGCACGCTGGAACACCAGACGGATCTGACGCTCGGTTTCTCCGACGTACTTGTTCAACAACTCGGGTCCCTTGATGTTGATGAAGTAACTGCGACCCTTCTCGTCGCCGGTCTTGGACGCGACCTTCTTGGCCAAGCTGTTGGCCACCGCCTTGGCGATGAGGGTCTTTCCGCAACCGGGCGGGCCGTACAACAGGATCCCCTTGGGGGCCGGCAACGCGTGCTCGGCGAAGAGGTCCTGATAGAGGAACGGGAGTTCCACCGCGTCGGCGATCTGCTCGATCTGACTGTCGAGTCCACCGATGTCGAGGTAGCTGATGTCGGGAACCTCCTCCAGCAGCAGGTCCTCCACCTCGGGTCGCGGCAACTTCTCGAGAAGCAGGTGCGACCGTGGGTCGAGACGAACGGTGTCACCCGACCGAAGGTGCACCCCCCGCAGCGCGTCGGCCAACTCGCAGACGATCTCCTCGTCGGTGCGACCCACCACGATGGCGCGAACGCCGTCCTCGAGCACCTCCTTGATGGAGACGACGTCACCGGCCCCTTCGGCCGAACGAGCCGTGACCACGTTGAAACTCTCGTTCAACACCACCTCGGCACCCCGGGCCAACGTGTCGATGTCGATGTCGGGATGGAGGTTCACCCGCATCTTGCGGCCGCTCGTGAGCACGTCCACCGTGCCGTCGTCGTTCTTGCCCACCACCACGCCGTACGCGGACGGTGGCTGCGACAACTTGTCCACCTCGTCGCGCAGCGAGGCGATGTTCTCGCGCGCGCCGCGCAACGCGTGGCTCAACTTCTCGTTCTTCTCGACCTCTTGGGACAGCAGGCCCTTGGTCTCGAGCAATCTCTCCTCGAGTTGACGGGTCCGGCGCGGGGCGTCACTCAGGCGGCGACGCAACACGGCCACCTCGGCCTCCAGGACCTGCAGGGCCGCACGGAGCGACTCGATGTCGGATCCATCGGATTGCGCATCGTCGGCGTGCATCGGTACCTCCCGGGCAAAAACTACACCGAGGTCTCGCGGGTCGCCGTGGCGAGGTCCCCGGGGTCGCCGACTCCCGTCACACGTCCGACCCCCGGGTGATCGTGACCCGGTTCCACCGAAGCGCCCCTCGACATGTAAAGTGTCCTCGCGTCGCCGAATTGCGCGTCGCCGGGACACGCGTTTCATCCCGCCGTCATTTCACGAGGAGCAAGCGAGCACACATGAAGGTCTGGATCGACCAGGATCTCTGCACCGGCGACGGACTCTGCGAGGAGATCGCCCCCGATGTCTTTACTCTGCTGGATGACGGCCTGGCCTACGTGAAGGAAGGCAGCAAGGTCTTCGCGACGGCCAAGGGCAACGCCCAGGGCGCCGACGGTCTCGCCAACATCCCCGATGGTCAGCTCGACGGCGTCATCGAATCCGCCGAGGAATGCCCCGGCGAGTGCATTTTCATCGAACCCTGATCGTCTCGATCCCGTTCAATCATTCGCCGAGCAATCGGCCCACCGTCAAGAACCCCGTGTGCGCCACCATTCGGTGATCCGGTCGCACGGCCATTCCCTCGATGTACCACCCGCGGTGAAGCACCTCGAGGGTGCGCGTTCCCGTCCATGACGGATTCGCCATCGCCTCTCGCGTCTGCACGGCCTGGGTGATCGACGGCGTGTACGCCACCAGGATGCCGCCCGGTTTCATCACCCGTTGGGCGTGGGGCACCACTTGCCAGGGTTCGGGGAGGTCCAAGACCACCCGGTCGATGTCGGCGGCGTCGATTCCCTCGTAGCAATCGCGGACCTGCACGTCGTATCGCTCCAGCGCCTGTTCGCCCAGGAACGAACGAACGTTGGTGACGGCGCGGTTGGCGAAGTCCTCGCGCAACTCGTAGCCGGTGATGTGGGCCCCGTAGCGCAACATCGTCATCGACAACGCCCCCGAACCCACGCCACTCTCCAGCACCCGCACACCGGGTCCGATGTCGGCGAGCATGCAGATGGGCGCCAGATCCTTGGGGTAGATCACCTGGGCCCCACGGGGCATCTCCACCACGAAGTCCTCGAGGGTGGGACGCAAGGCGATGTAGCGCGCGCCCTTCGTGGACTGCAGTCGACTCCCCTCGGGCCGTCCGACGATCTCGGCGTGGGCCACGAAACCCGCGTGACTGTGGAACTCGGCTCCGTCGGCCAGGGTGATGAGGTATCGGCGCTGCTTGCCGTCGATCAGGAGAACCTTGTCTCCGTAGTTGAATTGTCCGCTCATCGCGATTCGACCTCCACCGTGGCGCGTCGTTCGGCGCGACTCTTCTTCCTGATCAGATCGACCGACACCGGGGCGTGGGCCGAGGAACGCTCGACGAGGCGACAGAAAGCGCACACGATCTCGCCGTCCACCGCGTGATCGTCGCTCACGCCCGTCGCGGCACCGCAACGGGCGCAGGGTCGAACGCTGTCGGCGCCGACGGCCGCGATGTCGGCCAACAGCGGCGCCATACGGTCGAGGAATCCGAGGTAATAGGACGCCTTCGTCCCGGGCGACTTCTCCTCGAGGGCGTTCAACGCTTCCTTGTAGCCGAGGTGCCGGTTGCCCGCCGCCATCGGGCACTCCTCGATGATGTAGTCGATGCCGCGAATGACGCACCATGCGGCCATCTCGCGTTCGGTCAATCGGATGAGTGGCTTCACCTTGCGCGGAAAGCCGTGACGCGCGGGCAGCACGGGCAACTGACGGGCCAGGTACTCGACGTCCCAACGAAGCGCGTTGCCGAAGAGCACGGCCGCCTCGTCGTCGAGGTTGTGTCCGGTGACGACGACGTCGTAGCCGCCGTCGACCGCCGCCTTGTCGAAGATGTGTCGCTTGCTCATGCCGCAGGCGGAACACGGAACCCGACCCGTCGCCTTCGAGGCGGTCGGAACGTCGTAGCCGTAGTCCTCGCGCAACGACACCACCTTCAGAACGAGTCCGCGCTCGGCGGCGAAACGCTCGGCGTATCCGCGCGACTCCTCGCTGTAGTCACCGATGCCGAGGGCGATGTACAAGCCGTCGGCCTTGTAGCCCAACTCGACGAGCAGGTCCCACACCGCGAGCGAGTCCTTGCCGCCGGAAACGGCCACGAGGATTCGATCGTCCTCGGAGAACATCGAATGGTCGTGAACGGCCTTGGCCACCTGTCGCCGGCACAGTTGCAGGAAATGCTCCGCGCAGAAATTCGCGTTGTGGCGCGGAAGTTCGATGACGGCCGGCTCACGGCAGGTGCGACACTTCATGTCAGGCCCCGCCGGAGATGACCGGACGAATCTCGATGACGTCGTCGCGATCGAGTTCGGCGTCTCCGGGAACGAGGACTCCGTTCCGAATCACCAAGTGGGCCTCGCGGGCGAGGTCGAGTTCGGAGAGCAACGCGTGCACCCTCCGCCGTCCGTCGATCTCGATCTCCCGACGGGGATTGCGCAGGATCACCCTCATCGACGACGACCGCGGCGACGAGGCTCGAGAGCCGACACCGTGACACTCTGGCCCGGCCGAAGGGTCTCGGTGGACACGACCTGAGGACGACGACCGACCATCCGACGCAACAGTCGGGCGCCCCACACGACGACACCGACGGCGAACCAGCCACGGCGGCCCCGACCGAAACCGTCCTTCAGGCTGCGGGCACGAAGATACGAGAGAACCGACACGAGTCAGACGCGACGAATCTCGACGACGGTGGAACGACGCTTGCCACTGCGCCGACCGAGCAGGAAGAAGACCACCACGAGCGCGACGCCGACACCACCGGCCACCGCGAGCAACGTGGAGCGACGGTCGTCGACCTTGCCCTGCACGTCACCCTGCAACGCGCGCAACTTGTTCTCGATGTCCTGACGCGACACGCGCGACGACGATGAATCGGTGGTGGCCATCAGCGGGGTTCCTTTCCGAGCGTCGCCTTCTTGACGCGCGACAACGCCACGACGGAGAGCACGACGCACAACACGAGCACGACGACGTACGGGACCCAACTGAATCCGCCGTCGAAGGCATCGGTCTCGGTCTGCAACAGTCGCAACACACCGAGCAACACCAGAACGAGACCCAAACCGAGAAAGACCGCTCCGGCGGTCCCGAGTGCCAGCCAGCGTCCGGCACCCTTCAGGGGTCCGAGGGTCTCCTGCTTGGCATAGTCACGAACCAGTTCCACGACGTCGCCGACGCTGGCCGATTCGCGACGAGCACGGATCGATGCGGGGGTCTGATCGGCGGCGGACACGCCTAGTTTCTAGCATCAGATCGACGAAACCCCACCTCAACGGACGTATCCGAACCGGTCACCGGTCCGGCCCGGGGTTCAGCAGGCGAAAGCGCAGGGAGTCCTCCACCTCGGAGATGGCCTCGGCGAACAACCGGAAACGGCGACCCGGACCTTCGGCGCGCAACAGTCGTTGTCGATCCGACGCACCGAGGGGGGCCAAGGTGACCACGGCGTAGCTGATCTCCACCTCGTTCAACTCGTCGAGATCCGGACGCTCCGGCACCTGCACGCCGAGTTCGGCGGTCAGAGCGAGCACCCGATCGAGCGCGTCCAGCGCGCCGACGCGCATCGCCAGGTGGTCGACGTCGGAATCGTCGTCCCGATCGGGCCAATCCCGAACCTCGGCGACCGGATGCGGATCGTCCTCGAGCCAACGCACCACTTCGATGCGTCGCTCCCCCACGGCCAGCACCGCCAGACGTCCCTCGACGATCGTCTTCACGTCGACGATTCGCGCCGTGGTACCCACCGTCGATCGAACGTCACCGCCCCCGACCTCGCTTCCACGCTCGATCATGACCACCCCGAACTCGGGGACACGGGACACGAGGCAACGATCGATCATCTCGAGGTAACGCGGTTCGAAGACCTGCAGCGGGAGCAACGCCCCCGGCATCAAGGGACCGCCGAGCGGAAACATCGGCAAGGTGTACGTGGATCGCGGACTCTCGTTCATGTGAACGCGATCATCGGGGGACGGTGACGAGCGGAACCAACTGGTCCGCGATGGGCCCCGACGGATACGAACCGATCGCCTCGCCGAGCATCTCCTGCCAGATCGGCGCGAACGCCGACGGTTCGTCGATTCCCGGGGTCTCGAGGAGAAGCGCGAATCGGATCACCGAACCACCCTCGACGGGCAGGTACCCGATCAGGCCCTTCACGCCACTCAGCGAGCCGGTCTTGCCCACGAGGCGGTTCTCGAGCGACGATCCGACGAAGAACTGGTCGAGCGTTCCGGTCTGCCCGGCCACGGCCAGTGACGACACGATGGTCTCCCCCGGCCCGAATCGTCCGAGCAGAGCCATGAACGTGGCGCACGAAACCTTGTTCTCGCGCGACAAACCCGATCCGTCCACCATGTTGAATCCCTGGAGGGGCACGCCCCACTCCGAGAGTTTCTCCATCACGGTGGTGATGCCGGCGGCTCGGGTTCCGCTTTGACGCGAGACGTACCCGATCTCCTTCAACAGCATCTCGGCCGTGTTGTTGTCGCTGTTGCGCAGGAGTTCTCCGACGATCTCGGACAACGGAGCCGACGAGACCGAGGCGACCACGGGAAGACCCGCCGGGGTCGAACCACCGGTCGGTGCTCCGGCGATGGTCACACCCCGATCCTGCAACAGCCGGAGGAACTCCTGAGCCGCCCCTCCCGCGGGATCGGTGGTCTTCGTGCGGGTCGAGTACACGGCGGCGTCGTTGACGACCAGCCCGGCGATGGGTCCACCTTGAACCGCGCGGAACCCGATCGGCCACGTGGGCACGTACAACTCGGAGTCGTACCGCGACGCGTCACCGACCAGGTTGCCCCCGATCTGCAACACCCCCGCGTCCACCACCGCTTGGGCCAGAGCCTCCAACGAGGTCGCCGGTTGTTGCGGGTACTTGTTCAATGCCGCGTCGTCCGGATACCACGACGACGCGAGCAAGGGATCTCCGCCTCCGACCAGATACAACGATCCCACCGCTCCGTTCACGAGCTCGGCGCGCACCTCGGTGGTGAAGACGTGATCGGGACCGAGCACGTCGAGGGCCACGGCGGCCACGATGAACTTCAACGTGCTGGCCGGGGTGACGGCGGTGTCGATGCCGTCGGAAAGCGCGAGCACGCCGTCGACGCTGACCGCCGCGCACGAACCCGACAGAACCGCTCCGCCCAAGGGTCGCAAAGCCTGTTCGAAGGCCGTCGAGGAGGTCTCACGGGCCAGCACCGACGGCGTGCGGCGCAACGACAGGACGGGCGTCTGGGGGCGGGCCGCCGGATATTCGGCCACCGCGTCGGGGACCGGAGGTGCGCTGTCGTCGCGCGACGACGCGAAACGCCATCCACCGAAGAGGATCACCGTGGGGAACGCGGCGACGAACAACAGGAACGCCACCGGGTTCGAGGCCTGTTTGCGACCTCGGGGGCGTCGGTCGTTCACGACCCGCCTCGACGCGCGCGGAACTGGGCCGCACGGTAGAGGTGACCGAGCGCGGTGACCGCACGGTTGCCCGACGGGTAACACAGGCGGCCGGTGGCGCGCACCGTGGCCGGACCGGGATTCTCCGGATCGGCGGTGGCCAACTCGGTGGCCGTGAGGATCGGTTTGCCGGTGCGACGGGACAACTCGTCCGCGGCTTCGGCGAAGCGCTGATCCTGACGCTCGTGATACGCGACGATGCGATCGAGTCCGTGGTCGGGGTGGAATCCACCCTCGCGCATCAGGCGCGCCTGATTCGATTGGATGCCGATCCCGAGATAGACGACGGCGTGAACGTCGGGATGCGTGGCGATCATCTCCAGCACCTCGGGGATGGTGTCGCGCGTCTCGCCACCGGCGCAATCGACGGGGTTCCCCTTGCTCCAACGCGGTGGCAACTTTGTGTCGATCATCGCCGTCAGGTCGGCGGGCAGATCCATCAGCACCAACTGACCGTCACGCGTGATGGCATCGGAGGTGACCACTCCCCATCCACCCGCGGTGGTCATCACCACCACGTTGGGCCCCTTCGGAAGCGGCTGGGTGGCGAAGGTCGCCGCCGCCTCGAAGGCCTCCTCCACGGTGGCCGCCCGGGTGATGCCGGCGGCGCGACAGAACCCGTCGAACACCTTGTCGTTGGCGGCCAGGGCACCCGTGTGCGATGCCGCCGCCTTGGCGCCTCCCTCGGTGGCGCCGCCCTTGATCAACACCAACGGCTTGCGCGCGGCCACCGACGCCAGACGGGTCATGAGGGCGCGACCGTCCGAGATGCCCTCGACGTAGGCCAGACCGACCGCGGTGGAGGGATCGTCGGCGTAGAAGTCCAGGTAGTCGGCGACGGTCACGGCCGCCGCGTTGCCCGCCGAGACGGCCCGGCTGATGCCGACACCGGTGGCCCGCGCGTAGTTCATGAACGACGAGACGAAGTTGCCGCTCTGACTGGCCACACCGATGCGACCGGCCGGCGGATACGGGGCGACGATCTGAGCGCACAGGTTCGCGGGCGTGCTGACCACACCTTGCCCGTTCGGACCGGCGAGCAGGATGCCCAACTGGTCGGCGAGCGCGATTAGTTCGCCCTCGGCCTTCTTGCCCTCGGCACCGGCCTCTCCGTAACCGGCCGACGTGAGAAAGGCGGCCTTGACGCCCTTGGCGGCGCAGGCCCGCAACAGATCCGGATTCGCCGACGCGGGCGTGCACACGAAGACCAGATCGATCACGCCGTCGGGGAGGTCGGCGATGTCGGCCACGGTACGGACGCCCAGAACGGTCTCGCCCTGAAGGTTCGTGCCGTACAAACCACCGGCGTATCCGCCCGCCAGGATGTTGTGCAACGACACGAATCCGAACTTGCCCGGGTGGGTCGAGGCCCCGGTGACCAGAACGCCACGCGGCTCGAACAACGCGCGGAACTGCTCGTCGCTCGGACGCGGTCGCGCCACGACACGTTCGACCGGGGCATCGTCCAACTCGACCAACGCGTCCACCGCGACCGGCACACCGTCGGCGCGCACGATCAACGGATTCACGTCGACACTGGCCACGTCGGGTCGCTCGTCGGCCAGTCGACCGAGACCCACCAGCACGTCGATCAGCCGCTCACGGTCGACGGCCGCTTCGCCGCGGAATTCGCCCAGCAACTTCTGCGTGGCCAGATCCGAGATCATCTCGGCCGCCGTGACCCGATCGAGCGGGGCGGGACGGAACACCACGTCGGCGATCGCCTCGGCCAGGATTCCGCCCACGCCCAACATCACGCTGGCCCCGAACTGGGCGTCCCGCACGACACCGGCGATGAGTTCGCGGTTTCCCTGAACCATGGGTGCCACCAGCACGGTGACCGGCCCGTCCTCGGGTCGCGCCAGCGCCAACAGGTCGGCGGCCGCGTCACGCACCGCCTCCGAACTGGTCAACTTCAGTCGGACCAGTCCGCGTTCGGTCTTGTGGGCGATGGCGTCTCCGCACAACTTGGCCACCACCGGCAGCCCGATCTCGACGGCGGCGCGCGCCGCGGCGTCGGCGTCGTCCACCTCCCGCTCGTCGGCCATCGGCACCCCGTAGCGACGCAGGAGCTCCTTGGACGCCGATTCCGACAAGGTGCGAGACGAGGGGGAGGACATGCCCCAACGGTAGTGCCGTGGTGGAACTGGTGGCAGGAACGGCCGAGAATTGGTCGTTCCTGCCACCAGTTCCA
>CAEZTS010000015.1_pt1 | contig 15919 bp, 13 predicted proteins | sample 7264281 | NCBI WGS metagenome assembly CAEZTS01 (sample SAMEA6813810, study PRJEB35770) | freshwater metagenome | biome: Freshwater; feature: Freshwater reservoir; material: water | place: Czech Republic | collected 2017-08-18 | depth 0.5m m
GGCCCAGCAGGACGTAGTCGAAGGTTGTCATGTCGTCGGGTAACGACGGGCTCTGCGGAACGTGCGCGATCAACGCCGCGCGCCGGCGGGCCGAACGCAGTTCCAGCGGCGTGCCGTCGACGAGAATCCGACCCTCGTGCTTCACGAGTCCGGCGACCGTGCGCAACAGCGATGACTTTCCCGCCCCGTTCGGGCCGATGAGGCACAACCATTCACCCGGGCGAACGGTGTCGGAGAACGCCGACACCGCCGTCGACTCTCCGTATCTCACCGAGATGTTCTCGAATGTCAGGGACGTCATCGCGCCTCACTTTGCCGTGATCGAAGTACGAGGATGAAGAAGGGGGCACCCAGAAAGGCGGTGACGACCCCGATCGGCGTCTCGGCCGGATCCGACAGCACCCGACCCGGGATGTCGGCCACGATCAGGAACGCCGCCCCGGCGAGGATCGAAAGCGGAAGCAGACGCCGGTAACTGGCGCCCGCGAGCAGTCGCACCAGATGCGGAACGACGATCCCGACGAATCCGATGAGCCCGCTGACGCTGACGACCGCCGAGGTGCCGAGCGTCGCCGCGATAACCACCGTGAGGCGGATTCGATCGACGCGCGCGCCCAACGACTGCGCCTCGTCCTCGCCCACTCGAAGCACGTCGAGCAACCGACGATGCGCCAAGAGCACGGCGCCACTCACGACGACATACGGAAGCACGAGACGAACGTCTCCCCACGTCGCCGACGACAGACGGCCGAGGATCCAGCTGTACACCTGCCGCACGACGTCGGTGTTCTTCTGCAACATGAACGTCTGCACGGCCGTGGTCAACGAGGTGACGGCCACGCCGGCCAGCACCAACGTGGTGGGATTCCGCGACGCACCGAAACCGGCTCCAACCGTGTACGTGAGCAACACCGCCACCAGGCCGCCGATGAAGGCCGCCAGCGGCAACGGGTCCACGGGCCACGACTGGCTGGTGGACCGACCCACGACGAAGATCAGGGTCGCACCCAATCCCGCTCCCGCGGCCACGCCGAGCAGGTACGGATCGACGAGCGGATTGCGGAACACGCCTTGGAACGACGCTCCGGCGAGCGAGAGCATCGCACCGACGATGCCGGCCAACACCACGCGAGGCATGCGGATCTCCCACAGCACGGTGCTCTGGAGTTCCGTCGCTCCCGAGTCGATGCGAACGAACGGAAGGTGATCGAGCAGTTCGGCCGGCACCCGCCACCAGGCGGGGCCGGCCGGACCGATCATGGCCCCGAACAGGAACGCGACAGCCAGGGCGACGCACGCCGCCGGCACCCACCACGACCTCGTGGTCTCACGCTCCCGTCGAAGAATCAATCGGAGCCCGTTGTCGTCAACGCGTCGGCGATCGCCGCGACGAAGTCCACCAGGCGGGGCCCCCAACGCGACGCGACGTCATCGTCCAATTCGAAAACACGACCGTTGACGACGGCGCTGAGCACGTCCCAGCCGGGACGAGCGGCGACGCTTTCCGCGGAGGCGCCGCAGCACTTCGTGTCCGCCAGGAAGACGAGCGTGGGGTCCTGACTCACGATGAACTCGGCCGACAGTTGCGGATAGTCAGTGTCGCCCTCGGTCGCGTCGGCGATGTTGCGCAAGCCGAAACGCTCGAAGATGGAACCGACGAACGTGTTGCTGGTGACCGAGTACAGCGTGTCGTCCAACTCGAGGAAGTACGAGGTTCCCTCGGGGATCTGAACGGCTCCGGCGATGATCTCGTCGATGTCGGCTTTCATCGAATCGGCGAGTTCGGTCGCCGCCTCCGACCGCCCCACCACGGCGCCGAGATCGGCGATCTGCGCGTACGCCTCGTCGAGAGTGGCGGGTGCCGGACTCACCCACGAGTCCACGCCGATGGCCGCCAACTGGTCGGCGAGTCCGGTGAAGTCGTCGCCGATTACGACGAGGTCCGGATCGAACTCGGCGATGGCCTCCACGTTGGGCTCGTAGGCCGACAAGTCGGTGATGGCCGCGTCCGCCGGGAAGTTCGACATCGAGTCCACCGCGACCACCTGTTCGCCGGCACCGATGGCGTACAGGATCTCGGTGTGCGTCGGGGACAACGACACGATGCGCTGTGCCTCCTGCTCGACGGCCGACGTGTCGGCGCCGGCCGATTCCGACGAGTTGTCGTCTCCTCCGCAGGCGGCCAGAAGGGCCGCTCCGGACAGTACGAGTCCGATCACGGATCGACGACGGGTGCGTCCGAAGGGACGCGTGGACAGTGTTTGCTTCATGGAAGCTTCCTCCATTGCTTTGAGGAAGCAAGAGGAGTGTGAGGAACGGGTTCTCCGCACCTGCACGATCCGCCCTTGCCTCGAGGGTTGGTCATCGCGCGCGAATCAGGCGACCGGACTCGCTGGCTCGACGTTCTCGTCGGCTCAGACAACCGTTGCGGGACAGTGCCGGGATCTCACCGGACTTCGCTGAATTTCACGCACCGGCTATCGCCGGCGACGCCAACGTAGCACAGGTGCAGTGGTGCGCGTCACACCTTCCCGCCGCACCACCGTGGGCGTCAGGAGTTCGCGGCCACCAACGCGGCGATGCGGTTGATGCCCTCTTCCAGGTCGGTGTCGCCCAGAGCGAACGAGAATCGGGCGTATCCGGCCGACCCGAAGGCCTCGCCGGGAACGAAGGCCACTTTGGCCTCGGAGAGCACGATGTCGGCCAGTTCCATCGACGTGTTCGCCTGGCGACCGTTGTACGAGCGTCCGAGCAAACCGGTGACGTTCGGGTAGCAGTAGAACGCTCCCTGCGGTTCGAGACACGTGACACCGGGGATGGCGCTCAACATCCGGTGCATCGTGCGACCACGACGTTCGAAGGCCTCGCGCATCATGGCGACGGCACTGAGATCGCCGGCGACCGCGGCGAGGGCGGCGGCCTGTGCGACGTTGCCCACGTTCGACGTGGCGTGGCTCTGGAAGTTGATCGACGCCTTCATCACGTCGGAGGGTCCGATCATCCAACCCACGCGCCAACCGGTCATGGCATAGGTCTTGGCGACACCGTTCACGATGATGCACTGATCGGCGATGTCGGGAACCAGCGTGGGCATGCTCGCGAACGTGTGCGGACCGTACGTGAGATGCTCGTAGATCTCGTCGGTCACCACCCAGACGCCACGCGAGACCGCCCACTCTCCGATGGCCTTCACTTCCTCGGGCGGGTACACCGAGCCCGACGGATTGTCGGGCGATACGAATAAGAGCACCTTCGTGCGCGGTGTGAGCGCCTTTTCCAACTGTTCGATGGTGACGCGGAATCCGGTCTCCTCGTTGGTGTCGACGATGACGGGCACTCCCCCGGCCAGCACGATGGCCTCCGGGTAGGTGGTCCAGTAAGGGGCCGGAACGATGACCTCGTCGCCCGGATCGCACAAAGCGGCGAACGCGGTGAACACGGCGTGCTTTCCGCCGTTGGTGACGAGCACCTGATTCGCGGTGGTCTGGAAACCACTGTCGCGCAACGTCTTGGCGGCGATCGCCTCGCGCAACTCGGGGAGACCGGCCGCGGGCGTGTAGCGGTGCATCTTGGGGTCACGGCACGCCTTCACCGCGGCCTCGACGATGTGCTCGGGCGTGGGGAAGTCGGGTTCGCCGGCACCGAAGCCGATGACGTTCTCACCGGCGGCCTTGAGGGCCTTGGCCTTGGCGTCGACCGCCAAGGTGGCCGATTCCGCGATGGCGGCCAGACGAGAAGATGTGCGATTCCGTTGGGGAGACGAACTCATGGGTGCCATGCTTACACAGTGAGCACGACAGACCCCCGATCGATTCGCATTTCCTCCGACCTTTTGCCCGCCGACGGCCGATTCGGATGCGGTCCGTCCAAGGTTCGCCCCGAGCAGATGGCCGCGCTGGCGGATGCCGGAGCCACGTTGATGGGCACCTCCCACCGACAGGCGCCGGTGAAGAACCTCGTCGGTTCCTTGCGCGCCGGACTCACCGATCTGTTCTCGCTTCCCGACGGATGGGAGATCGTTCTGGGCAACGGCGGGTCGACGGTTTTCTGGGACGTGGCCACGTTCGGGCTGATCGAGAGCCGTAGCCAACACCTGGTGTTCGGCGAGTTCTCCTCGAAGTTCGCCGAGGCCGCGGGCGCGGCTCCGCACCTCGGTCAGCCGACCGTGATCAAGTGCGATCCGGGCGCCCACCCCGCCGCGGTGGCCGAGGCCGGGATCGACAGCTACGCGTTCACGCACAACGAGACCTCCACCGGCGTGATGATGCCGCTCGTGCGCCCCACGGGTGTCGACGGCGACGCACTCGTGATCGTCGATGCCACCTCGGCCTCGGGCGGACTGTTGTGGAACCCCGCGGACGTCGACGTGTACTACTTCGCACCGCAGAAGTGCTTCGCCTCCGACGGCGGACTGTGGGTGGCGGCGTGCTCCCCGAAAGCGATCGAACGCATCAATCGAATCGCCGCGTCGAAGCGTTGGACACCCGCGTCTCTCGATCTGAAGATCGCTCTCGACAACAGCGTCGCGAACCAGACCTACAACACGCCCGCGTTGGCGACTCTGGTGATGTTCGAGGCCCAGGTGCGTTGGATGAACGAGATCGGCGGACTCGTCGCGTGCAACGGCCGCTCGAAGAAGTCCTCCGACATCTTGTACACGTGGGCGGAATCGCGACCGTGGGCGAACCCGTTCGTGGCCGATCCCGCGATGCGGTCCCACGTGGTGGGCACGATCGACCTCACCGCCCCCGCCGACGGAGGAGTGGACGCCAACGACGTGTGCGCGGCGTTGCGGGCCAACGGCGTGGTCGACACCGACAGCTATCGAAAGTTGGGCCGCAACCAGCTGCGCGTGGGCATGTTCCCGGCGGTCGACCCCGACGACGTGTCCGCGTTGACGGCGTGCATCGACGTTGTGGTCGACGCTCTGCGCGGGTGAGAATCTGACCCATGGAAGTTGCCGACGTCCTGGAATGGCACGGTGTGTCCGCGCCGCTTCGGCGACCGGTGATGGTGCTGGCCCTCACGGGTTGGTTCGACGCCGCGGGTGTCGCCACGTCGGCCCTCGGTCATCTGACGGAATCGAACGAAACGGAGTTGGTGGCCACCATCGACGCCGACCCGTTCTACGACTTCACCCAGGTTCGGCCGGAGGCACGGTTCGACGACGACGGTGAACGCGAGATCGTGTGGCCGAACAACGACGTGGTCGCGATCCGTTATCCGAACGCTCTTCGCGACGTGGTGATCCTGAACGGCGTCGAGCCCCACACGGCGTGGCGCACGTACGTCCGCAGTGTGATCGCGTGCTACCTGCGGCTGGGATGCGAGGCGATGGTGACCGTGGGTGCGGCGCCGGACGCGGTTCCGCACACGCGGGCGCCGCTGGTGGTGGGTAGTTCCGTGGATCCCGAACTGGCGCGGAGTCTCGGGCTGTCGAAGCCGTCGTATCAGGGCATGACGGGCGTGGTCGGTGTCCTGCAGACCGAATGCGAGAAGGAGAAGTTGCCGGCGGTCTCGTTGCGCGTCGGTGTGCCGTATTACCTGGACTACTCCCAGCATCCGCAGTCGTCCGCGGCGTTGCTGCAACACCTCGGACACGTGCTCGGGGTGCCGACGGGCGTCGGGGATCTGGGTGAGGAAATCGAGCGGTGGCGGGGTCTGCACGACGAGGCGATGCGGAGCGATCCCGATCTGGCGTTGCGTGTGCACGCGCTCGAGCGCCAGTACGACCAGATGACGGAGGCGGCGATTCCGTCGGCCGACGATCTGGCGGACCAGTTCCAGAAGTTCCTCGACGACCAACCCTGAACAAACCAAAATGCGACAATTTGTCGCTTTGTGTACATGGCTCGTGTACACAAAGCGACAAATTGTCGCAAAGTGGTTGGGTTAGAGGGCGGCGGCGAATCCGGCGTCGAGGTCGGCCAGGATGTCCTTGATCGACTCCAGGCCCACGCTCAACCGGATCATCCCCGGGTTCACACCCGACGCCACCTGCTCCTCGGCCGTCAGCTGGCTGTGCGTCGTCGACGACGGCTGGATCACCAAGCTGCGCACGTCGCCGATGTTGGCCACGTGGCTGTGCAGCGACAGTCCCGCCACGAACTTCTCCCCCGCCTCGCGGCCGCCCTTGATGTTGAACGCCAACACCGAGCCGAAGCCGCGTCCGCCGAAGTACTTCTTCGCCCGCTCGTGCCACGGGCTGCTGGGCAGTCCGGCGTAGTTCACGCTCTCCACCTGCGGGTGCTTGGCCAGGTACTCGCCCACTGCCTGGGCGTTGCTCCAGTGGCGCTCCATGCGCAGCGACAGCGTCTCCAGTCCCTGCAACAACATGAACGCGTTGAACGGCGACACGGCCATTCCGAGGTCGCGCAACAACTGCACGCGGGCCTTCAGGATGTACGACCCCGCACCCAGCGCCGGCCAGTAGGCGAGACCGTGGTACGACGGATCGGGCTCGGTGAAGTTCGGGAAACGGCCCGACGCCGAGAAGTCGAACTTGCCGCCGTCGGTGATCGAGCCCGCCACCGACGTTCCGTGTCCACCCACGAACTTCGTGAGCGAGTGCACCACGATGTCGGCGCCCCACTCGAGCGGGCGAATGCCGTACGGGCTGGGCACGGTGTTGTCGACGATCAACGGCACCCCGGCCTCGTGAGCCACCTTCGACACGCCTTCGATGTCGAACACGTCGTTGCGGGGGTTCGCCAGAACCTCTCCGTAGAACGCCTTCGTGTTCGGGCGCACCGCGGACTTCCACTGCTGCAGATCGTGCGGATCGTCGACGAACGTCACCGAGATACCCATCTTCGGCAGCGTGTAGTGCAACAGGTTGTAGGTACCGCCGTACAACGACGGTGAGGCCACGATGTGGTCACCGGACTCCGCCAACGTGAGGATCGCCAACGTCTCGGCGGCCTGACCCGACGACACCACCAGGGTTCCGGGCAGTCCGATGGCCGTGGTGACGCCACCCTCGAGGGCGTTCACCCGCGACTCCACCGCCAACTGCGTGGGGTTCATGATGCGGGTGTAGATGTTGCCCACCTCGGCCAACGCAAAGAGATTCGCGGCGTGTTGCGCGTCGCGGAACTCGTACGACGTGGTCTGGTAGATCGGCACCGCACGGGCACCCGTGGTCGGATCGGGCTCCCCTCCGACATGAATCTGCTTGGTCTCGAAACCCCACTGTGCTGACATGGACGTGCCCTCCTGTTTGGAACAGGAGGGCACGCTACCCAGTAATTCCCGACTCAACAAGTCGGATTTCGAATTGTCCGTTTTTGGGTCAGCCTCCGCTGACGTCGGCCACCTTCTGCTTGCCGGCGCCCAGGAACGGCATCATCGCGCGCAGTTCCTTGCCCACCGACTCGATCTGGTGCGCGGCACCCGCGGCCTGCAGTTCCTTCATCTTGGCCCGGCCGGACTCGCTCTCGGCGATCCACTCCTTGGCGAAACGCCCGGTCTGGATCTCCTTGAGGATCTTCTTCATCTCGGCCTTGGTGCGCGGAGTCACCACGCGCGGACCGCGGGTGAGGTCGCCGTACTCGGCGGTGTCGCTGATGCTGTAACGCATACCCGCGATGCCCTCTTCGTACATGAGGTCGACGATGAGCTTCACCTCGTGGAGGCACTCGAAGTACGCCATCTCGGGCTGGTAGCCCGCCTCGACCAGCGTCTCGAACCCGGCCTGCACCAGCGAGGTGACGCCACCGCACAACACGGCCTGCTCACCGAACAGGTCGGTCTCGGTCTCCTCGGCGAAGGTGGTCTCGATGACACCCGCACGCGCGCCACCGATGGCCGACGCGTAGCTGAGCGCCAGTTCCTTGGCGCCACCCGTGGCGTCCTGGTGCACGGCGATGAGCGCCGGCACGCCGCCACCCTCGGTGTAGGTACGACGCACCAGGTGACCCGGGCCCTTGGGCGCGATCATGATGACGTCGACGGTCTTGGGCGGACGAATGCGCTTGAAGCGGATGTTGAAGCCGTGCGCGAAGGCCAACGCCTTGCCCTTCTTCATGTGCGGCTTGATGAACTCCTCGTACGTCGCCTTCTGCTCGGTGTCGGGCATGGTGAGCATGATCACATTGGCCCACTTGGCGGCCTCGGCGATGCCCATCACGGTGAGGCCGGCGGCCTGCGCCTTGGCGGCCGACTTGCTGCCCTCGCGCAGACCCACGACCACCTGCACACCGGACTCCTTCAGGTTCAGCGCGTGCGCGTGCCCCTGCGAGCCGTAGCCGATGATCGCGACCTTGCGACCCTTGATGATGGAGACGTCGCAGTCACCGTCGTAGTACATCTTTGCTGCCATTGGTCAACTTGCCTTTCCGTGTTTGACGGCCTTGAGGCGCGCCTCTTTGTCGAGCTTCGGAAGAGCCACTCGGCCCGTCCGCTGGAGTTCCACGATGCCGTAGCCGCGAAGAAGTTCCTCGAAGTCGTCAAGTTTGTCGGGACTTCCGTCCAAAGACACCGTGACGGCTTCGACTCCGACGGCCAGGATCTTGCCCTCGAAGATGTTGGTGAGCTCCACGACCTGTCCGCGATCCTCGGCCGCCACCCGAACCGTGGCCATGAGCAGTTCGCGCTCCACCGACCGACGGGGGTCCAGTTCGCTGATCTTGACCACGTCGACCAACTTGAACAGTTGCTTCACGATCTGCTCGAGCGGGGACGATTCCACGTCGACGACGATGGTGATGCGACTGAGCATGGGGTCCTCGGTGGGGGCCACCGCCAGGCTGAAGATGTTGTAGCCACGTCGCGCGAACAAGCTGGACACCCGGGCCAACACGCCGGGTCTGTTCTGCACCAGCACCGACAGGATGTGGTGCGCGGGCTGATTCAGTGCATGGGCGTTGGTGCTCATCGCAGGAACTCCCGTCGGCCGTTCTGGTCGGGGTGCAACAGAACGTCGTCGTTGCTGAAGCCGGCCGGAACCATGGGGAACACCTTCTCGCCGGCGTCCACGCGGAACTCGACCACCACCGAGCGGTCGTCGATGCTGTTGGCCTTCTCGATGGCCGGCTGCACCTCTTCGGGGCTCTCGACGCGGATGCCGATGCAGCCCATGGACTCGGCCCACTTCACGAAGTCGGGCAACTCGGGCGACAGGTACACCTCGCTGTAGCGCTCCTCGTAGAACATCTCCTGCCACTGGCGCACCATGCCGAGGTAGGAGTTGTTGAGAATGGCCACCTTGATCGGGATGCGCTCGACGCTGGCGGTCACCAACTCCTGCGCGGTCATCTGGAAGCACCCGTCGCCGTCGACGGCCCACACGGTGCGATCGGGTCGGCCGACCTTGGCACCGATGGCCGCGGGAACCGAGAAACCCATCGTTCCCAGACCACCCGAGTTCACCCAGGTGTAGGGCTCGTTGAACTTCCAGTACTGCGACGACCACATCTGGTGTTGACCCACGCCCGAGCACAGGATGGTCCCCTCGGGAGCGCCGTCACGCAACTGCTCGAGGCAGTACTGCGGCTTCAACGCCTCGCCGGGCTCGTTCGCCGGGTAGTACAGCGGGAACTGCTCGCGCCATCCGCTCACGCGGCTCTTCCACTGCGAGATGTCCTGCTGCTTCTCGCCGCCGTTCAGCAGGTCCTTGATGGCCTTGATGATCTCCTCGATGACGAGACGGCAGTCGCCGACGATCGGCACGTCGGGACGACGCACCTTGCCCTGCTCGGCCGGGTCGATGTCGACGTGGATGATCTTGGCGTCGGGCGCGAAGGTGGCGACCTTGCCGGTGATGCGGTCGTCGAAACGGGCGCCGAGCGTGATGAGCAGATCGCTCTTCTGCATCGCCGTGATGGCGGTGGCGTTTCCGTGCATGCCGGGCATGCCCAGGCACAACGGATGGTCGTCGGGGAACGCGCCACGGGCCATGAGCGTGGTGACGACCGGCGTGTCGATCAGTTCGGCCAGTTCGCGCAGAGCATCGGCGGCACGGGCCTTCAGGATTCCGCCGCCGGCGTAGAGGACGGGCTGCTTCGCGTCGAGGATCATGCGCGCGGCTTCCTTGATCATCCGCGGGTGACCCTTGGTGACGGGCTTGTAACCCGGCAGGCTGTCGAGCACCTCCTCGTCGGATGGCCAGTGCCAGTTCATGGAGTTCTGCAGCACGTCCTTGGGGACGTCGAGCAGAACCGGTCCGGGACGACCGGTGGTGGCGATGTGGAACGCCTGGCGCACCATCAACGGAACGTCGTCGGCCGACATGATGAGCTCGTTGTGCTTGGTGACACTGCGCGTGATGCCGACGGTGTCGCACTCCTGGAACGCGTCGGTGCCGATGGCGCTGGTGGGCACCTGGCCGGTGATGCAGATCATGGGGATGGAGTCCATGTACGCGTCGCACAACGGGGTGACCATGTTGGTGGCCGCCGGACCGGAGGTGACCATGGCGACGCCGGGACGACCGGTGACATGCGCGTAGCCCTCGGCCATGTGGCCGGCGCCTTGTTCGTGACGCACGAGGATGTGACGGATCGGACTGTCGAGCAACGGGTCGTAGGCGGGCAGGATGCATCCGCCCGGCAACCCGAAGATGGTGTCGACGTTCTCCAGTTCCAGCGCCCTGATCAGGGCCTGTGCACCGGTGATCTTCTGTGTCATGTCGGTTCCTGTGTCGTGTGTGCCGACCTTGCGGTCGGACGTGGATCTGGCTGGCTCATCCGACGTTGTCGAACCCCGAAAACGAAACAGCCCCCCGGGTGGGAGGCCGTGCGACGCGTTCGAGGGTACGAACGCGTCAGAGGATAACTACGAGCGTGAACGACATGACCGAGGTCTCGGAGATGCGGTTCGCGTTCATCAGGAACATTGTGCCAGCGTCCCGGGGGGCTTCACAACCCACCCGCGCCCCCGACTTCGGCCGGGACCAGCCCGATTCCGACGGGTTTGCGCCCGACGACGGAGCGGCTCAGAGGGGGAACGCGCCCTGCAGGCGCGCCGCCGTGAGGGTGTTCTCGAGCAGGCAGGCGATGGTCATCGGACCGGTTCCCCCGGGCATGGGCGTGATGTGCCCGGCCACGGCCTGCACCGCGTCGAAGTCCACGTCGCCGACGATGCCTGCCTCGGTGCGCGAGATGCCCACGTCGATGACCGTGGCCCCCGGCTTCACGTGCGCCGCGGTGATCAGGCCCGCCTGACCGACCGCACCCACGACGATGTCGGCCTCACGACACACATCGACCAGGTCGACGGTCCGACTGTGGGCGATGGTCACGGTGGCGTCCACGCCCTTGCGTGCCAGCAGCAACGTCAGGGGCAGACCCACCAACATGGAGCGACCCACCACCACGGCCCGACGGCCCGAGGTGGGAACGCCGTACCGCTCGAGCAGGCGCATCACGCCCAACGGGGTGCAACCCACCAGGCCGGGCAATCCACGCACGAGTCGTCCCATCGATTCCGAGGTGAGCCCGTCCACGTCCTTGTCGGCCGGAATCAGGCGCAGCACCGCCTCCTCGTCGTATCCCGGTGGCAGGGGGCTTTGCACGAGGATGCCGTGCACCTCGGGGTCGGCGGCCAGCGCGGACACCACGTCCTCGACCCTCGCCTGCCCGGCGTCAGCCGGCAACACCTCGTTGCGGCTCACCATGCCGGCCTTGGCGGCCTGCAGATGTTTGTTGCGCACGTATCGCTGGCTCGGAGCGTCGTCCCCCACCAGAACGGTGGCCAGACAGACGGCGGGCGACCCGGCGGCGCGGATGTTGCTCGCCAACTCGCTCACCATCTCGTCACGGCGGCGGTTCCCGTCCATCACGATGGCCCCACCCGCGGTGCGTGCGAACCCCTCGGGGGCGCTCGAGATGGGGTCGGACATCACGGTATTGATGCTACGGCGACCTCCGTGCGCCTAGCCTGATCACATGACCACACCCCCGTCACCCACTGTCGCGCCGGCCACGGGCCGCCTCGGAGTGCTCACCGTCGGCCTCGGCGCCGTCGCCTCCACCCTGATCGCCGGCGTCGAACTCTCCAAGCGGGGTCTCGGCTCCCCCATCGGATCGCTCACCCAGATGGGCACCATCCGCCTCGGCAAGCGCACCGAGGACCGCTCGCCGCTCATCAAGGACTTCGTGCCGTTGGCCACCCTCGACGACATCGTCTGGGGCGCCTGGGACGTCTTCCCCGACGACGCCTACGTGTCGGCCAGTCGCGCCGGCGTGCTCGAGAGCGGCAAGCACATCGAATCCATCAGCGACGCCCTGCGCGAGGTGCGCCCCATGCAGGCCGCCTTCGAGCGCAAGTACGCCCGCAACCTCGACGGTGAGCACGTGAAGCCCACCACCGGCAAGCGCTCCATGCTGAACGCCATCCGCGAGGACATCAACCGCTTCAAGGAAGAGAAGCAGTGCGATCGCCTCGTCATGATCTGGTGCGCGAGCACCGAGATCTTCATCGAGCCGGGTCGGGCCCACATGGATCTGGAGTCGTTCGAGAAGGCCATCGACGCCAACGACGAGACCATCTCGCCCGCGCAGCTCTACGCCTACGCCGCGCTGTTGGAGGGTGTCCCCTTCGCCAACGGTGCGCCGAACCTGGCCGTCGATGCGCCGGTTCTGCGCCAGTTGGCCACCGATCGCAACGTGGCCATCAGTGGCAAGGACTTCAAGACCGGTCAGACCCTCATGAAGACCGTGTTGGCGCCCATGTTGAAGGCCCGCATGCTCGGACTGTCCGGTTGGTACAGCACCAACATCCTGGGCAACCGTGACGGCGAGGTGCTCGACGCCCCCGAGAACTTCAAGACCAAGGAAGAGTCCAAGTTGGGCGTGCTCGAGGACATCCTGCAGCCCTCGAAGTACCCCGAGCTGTACGGCAACGTGTTCCACAAGGTGTCGATCAACTACTACCCGCCCCGCGGAGACGCCAAGGAGGGCTGGGACAACATCGACATCACCGGCTGGCTGGGTTATCCCATGCAGATCAAGGTGAACTTCCTCTGCCGCGACTCCATCCTCGCCGCCCCCTTGGCCCTCGACCTGATCCTGTTCAGCGACCTGGCCGCCCGCGCCGGAATGGGCGGAATCCAGGAGTGGCTGAGCTTCTACTACAAGAGCCCGCAGGTGGCTCCGGGCCTGTACCCCGAGCACGATCTCTTCATCCAGTTGACGAAGTTGAAGAACACCTTGCGCTGGATGATGGGCGAGGACGTCATCACCCATCTCGGCCGCGAGTACTACGAAGAGATCTGAGTCGGCCGTGGCTCCACGGCGTTGGAACCCATCGTCCTGGGTGAGCCTGTCGCCGAACGGCATCGGACACACCAAACCGAATCATCTCGCCGAGATGACGAGGGTCGCGGTCAACGTGCGGCACGCGCCGCGCAAAGCGTGGAAGATCCTGAGCGAGGGCGTCTGTGACGGCTGCGCACTCGGCGTGGCCGGTCTGCACGACTGGACCCTCGACGGCATCCATCTGTGCACCACCCGTCTGAAGTTGCTGGAGGTGAACTGCGCGGATCCGTTCGATCACAGCGTCCTGTCCGACGTGTCGTGGCTCACCAAGCGCACGGGCACCGAGCTGCGCGAGATGGGACGTCTCGCGTATCCCATGCGTCGGCGACGCGGCGAAAAGGGCTTCACGCGCGTCGAATGGGACGTGGCCCTCGACGCCATCGCGTCGGCCGTCAAGGTCGCGGACGGCGATCGCACCGCGATCTACCTCACCAGTCGCGGCCTCACGAACGAGGTGTACTACGCGGCCGGGAAAGCGGCCCGCGCCATGGGCGTGTCCAACATCGACTCCGCGGCGCGAACCTGTCACGCTCCGTCCACCGTGGGTTTGAAGGCCACCATCGGCGTGGCCGCCAGCACGTGCAGCCTGCAGGACGTTCTCGAAACGGACCTCGTCGTGTTGTGGGGCGCGAACGTCGCGAACAACCAACCGGTGTTCACGAAGTACCTCTACGAGGCCAAGAAGAACGGCGCCAAGGTCGTCGTCATCAATCCGTACCTGGAACCCGGCCTCGAGCGTTACTGGGTGCCGTCGAAACCGGAGTCGTTCCTGTTCGGCACGAAGTTGTGCGACCTGCACGTACCGGTGCGCCCCGAGGGCGACGTCGCTCTGTCGAACGCGTTGCTCAAAAGCCTGATCGATCGGGGTGCGATCGATCAGCAGTTCATCGACGCGCACACGACCGGATGGCCCGATCTCGAGGCCCATCTCGCCGCTCTCGACATGGACGAACTCCTCGCCGACGCCGGTGTGGATGCCACCACCCTCGAGGCACTCACCGATCTGTACGCCAAGGCGCGTGGTGCGATCCTGATCTGGAGCATGGGAATCACCCAGCATCGCCACGGCGTGGAGGGCGTGCAGGCCATCGTGAACGTGGCTCTCGCCCGGGGCAACGTCGGACGTGACGGCGCCGGACTCATGCCCATCCGGGGCCACTCCGGTGTGCAGGGCGGGGCCGAGATGGGCGCCTATTCCACGGCGTTCCCCGGTGGTGTCGCCGTGAACGCCGACAACGCCCGCGCGCTGGGTGATCAGTGGGGTTTCGACGTTCCGTCGGCTCCGGGACTGACCGCACCCGAGATGGTGTTGGCGGCCGAGAACGGTGACCTCGACGTGTTGTTCCTGGACGGTTCGAACTTCCTCGACGTGATGCCCGACCCCGAACGCGTGGCCGACGCGCTGTCGCGGGTGCCGTTGCGCGTGCATCAGGACATCGTGCTCACCTCGCAGATGTTCATCGAGGGCGACGACGTCATTCTCCTCCCGGCCGCCACCCGCTACGAACAGGAGGGGGGCGGCACGAGCACCACCACCGAGCGACGCATCGCGTTCGGCCCGCAGGTGATCGATCCGCCGGGAGAGGCACGAAGCGAATGGCGCATCTTCGCCGATCTGGCGACTCGCGTGCGGCCCGACGTGGCCCCGGCGTTCTCGTGGGCCGACAACCGGACGCTTCGCTCCGAGATCGCGCGCGTGGTCCCCATGTACGCCGGAATCGAGACGCTGAACGACACCCACGACGCGGTGCAGTACGGAGGACGTCACCTGTGCGCGAACGGTGACTTCCCGCTTCCAGATGGTCGCGCCGTGTTCTCCACCGTGCACGTGCGACCACCGGAGCTTCCCGAGGGAACGTTCCTCCTGTCGACGCGACGCGGCAAGCAGTTCAACAGCATGGTGTTCGCCGAGCGGGACCCCTTGACGGGAGCGGGTCGCGACGCCGTGTACGTCGACCGGCGCGACGCCGCCGCGATCTCGGTGTCGCACGGCGACCGAGTGGTACTAAGAAGCACCACCGGCACGATGAAGGGAACCGCCCACCTGGTGGATCTGCCCCGGCGTTCCCTGCAGGTGCACTGGCCCGAGGGCAACGTGTTGATCGATGCCGGCCTCAACGAAGACGCCAGTCGGATCCCCGACTACAACGCGATCGTCACGATCGAGAAAGCGAAGCAATGAAGAGTCGTGCCGTTCTCTGGTCCCTGGTGGCCGATGTCGTCGGAATCATCGTGTTCGTCACCATCGGTCGTCGCAACCACGACGAGGGCGTGGCCCCCGCCGGCGTCATCGAGACGGCGGCCCCGTTCGTCATCGCCGCGCTGGTCGGTTGGCTCATCGCGCGCGGATGGAAGTCACCCGTCGCGATCGGTACCGGAGCGATCATCTGGGTGACCACCGTGGCGCTGGGCATGGTGTTGCGCAAGCTCGTGTTCGACGACGGCACGGCGACCGCCTTCGTGATCGTGGCCACGGTGTTCACGGGCGCGGTGTTGAACGGTTGGAGATTGGCCGTGCGCACGCGACAGGCGCGACTCACAACAGGTTCGTGATCGCACCCTTGTCGGCACCCTGCGCGAGCCGGGCGTACTTGCCCAACACGCCGCTGGTGTAACGCGGAGGATTCGGCGTCCAGCCCTGACGACGACGCGCCAATTCGGCC